>ENA-ORML01000382-ORML01000382.1-human-gut-metagenome-genome-assembly--contig:-NODE-382-length-54583-cov-55.735989_pt1 | contig 54583 bp, 42 predicted proteins | sample MGYA00242103_ERZ508995 | MGnify/ENA primary metagenome ERZ508995 (study PRJEB26280, sample SAMEA2338702) | human gut metagenome | biome: human gut; feature: human-associated habitat; material: faeces... | reverse complement strand
AAATACTTTCTCTTCAGACTACAGAAAATATATGCCTAAACACATACTTTTACCCATGAACCCAATTTTGCCGCAAGTGAGAGCCTGGCAAACAAAAGAAGAGGCCGTATCCCCAAAGGAATACGACCTCTTCTTTTGTGAGCGGAATGCGAGGCTCGAACTCGTGACCTTCGGCTTGGGAAGCCAACGCTCTACCAACTGAGCTAATTCCGCAAAACAAATGCGAGACTAATTGATTGTGTTCAATAGCCTCGCATCTTTGTGATCCCCACAGGATTCAAACCTGTAACCTTTTGATCCGTAGTCAAATGCTCTATTCAGTTGAGCTAGGGGACCAGTTTGTCGGAGACCCGCTCCGACTTTATCTCTACAAGGACTATGCTTGCTCTTCCTTAACTATGGCAAGCTTCTTTTCCTTGATTCTTGCCTTCTTACCGGAAAGCTGACGCAGATAGAAGATTCTTGCCCTGCGAACCTTGCCGACCTTGTTCAGTTCAATGCTGTCAATGAATGGTGACTGAATCGGGAAAATCCTCTCAACTCCGATACCTCCTGAAATCTTGCGGACTGTGAAGGTCTTTGTCTGAGGAGTAGCACCTCTAAGCTGGATAACCACGCCTCTAAACTTCTGGAGTCTATCCTTGTCACCTTCCTTGATTCTGTAGGTTACGGTAACTGTGTCACCGGCCTTGAATTTTGGATACGTAGCGACTTTCTCGTTAGCGAAAGCCTGTTCTACAACTTTAATCAAATCCATTTCTCAAAAATTTTTACGCAACATTACGCACATCTGATAACGACCCGTAAGCGGTTGCTCTTGTTTTTCGGACTGCAAATGTACGAATATTTTCTTTCAATCCAAAACTTTTCGAGTTTATTTTTATTCCAGAGGCATTTCTGCCGTCTTTTTTTAGGGATCGCTTAGAAAATATTCTTCATCTTGTCGAACACAGCCTTGTCGTCGCGGGACGGATCTGGAGTGAACGAGCGGCTTGTCCGCATGCTTTCCAACGCGTTCTTTTCGTCCGAGGACAGTTTCTTCGGAATCCAGACCAGAATCTTCACGTAGAGGTCGCCTGTGCCGCTTCCGTAGCCGCTGACGGCAGGGAGTCCTTTTCCGCGCAGCTTCATCACTGTGCCGGACTGGGTACCAGCGTCCACCTTGACCTTGTACGAGCCGTCAAGGCAAGGTACGGTGATCTCCGTTCCGAGAATGGCATCCGTTACCGAAATTATGGTTGAGTAGAACAGGTTCTTGCCCTCGCGCTTGAGGCTGGAATGTCCGATCTCCTCAATGATGACAAGAAGGTCACCATTGATGCCGTTGTGAGGCGCGGCATGTCCCTCTCCCTTGATGGTGAGCTGCATTCCGTCCTCCACTCCTGCCGGAATCTTGACCTTGACGGTCTCGCGTCTGCGTACCAGACCTGTGCCGCCGCAGGATCTGCAAGGATTGTTAATGACTTTTCCTTCGCCTCCGCACTGCGGACAGGTCGAATAGGTCACCGTCCTTCCGAACAGGGAGTTGACCACTCTCTGGGTCTGACCGGTTCCGTTACATGTAGGACAGGTCTTGACATCGGAGGCGTTCTTGGTTCCTCGTCCTCCGCAGTCCGGACACGGCCTGTTTCTTTCGATCGTGATCTCCTTCTCCGCGCCGGTGGCGATCTCCTCAAGGGTAAGGCGCACCCTTGTACGGATGTCACGTCCCTTCATCACCCTCTGCTGCTGGCCTCTGCCTTGACCGCCGCCAAATCCGCTGAATCCTGAAAAGCCACCGCTAAACCCGCTGAATCCGCCTCCGAAGAGGTCGTTCAGTATGTCATTCAGGTTACCGAACCCGCCGCTGAAGTCAGGTCCCGGCTGACCGTCCACACCGGCGAATCCGAACTGGTCGTACTTTGCCTTCTTGTCAGGGTCGCTCAGCACTGAATATGCCTCCGAAGCCTCCTTGAATTTCTCCTCGGCGGTCTTCTTCTCGGCTTCGGTGCCGTCAACCCAGCGGTCAGGGTGCCACTTCATCGCGGCTGTCCTGTAGGCCTTCTTTATCTCGTCGGCTGTGGCGGTCTTCGCGACCCCCAACACCTCGTAATAGTCTCTTTTCTCTGCCATATTCACTGATCTCCTATATTCCCACTACGACTTTCGCATAGCGGATGACCTTGCCGGAAAGGGTGTAGCCTGTCTGGACCACATCGTAGACGATGCCTTTCTTGTCCTCTTCAGGTACCGGGAACTGGGCCACCGCCTCGTGGAAGTCGGTGTCGAACTTCTCGCCCTTAGCTTTGATGACCTCAAGCCCCCTGGTCTTGAGGTATGCCATCAGTTTATTGAATATCAACGCAGTACCTTCCTTGGCGACTTCGTCCTTGGAGTTCTCGTCAAGCATTTTCATCGCTCTTTCGCAGTCATCCAGAACCGGAAGCAGGCCTTTGATCGTGTCCGCAGAAGCGGAGGACACAAGCTCCAGCTTCGCCTCGGCGGAATGCCTGCGGAAGTTCTCGAAATCGGCCATCAGACGCACGTAGTCATCCTTTTCCTTTGCAACGCTTGCTTTCAGCTCCTCGTTCTCTTTCAACAGTTTGGCGAGTTTCTCCTCGATCTCCTTCGCCTCCTTGTCCACAGCGGGAGTCTCCTCCTTGCTTTCAATGTCAGCCTTCTTCTCAGCCTGTCCGGCAGCCTGTGCGGACTGCCTCAATTCTTCCTGTTCCTTGTTTTTCTTTTTGCTCATATCTTGATTCTCCTAATTATCAACAATAACGCCCCGGATGGCAACCTTGGCCATCCGAAGCGACTGCAAAGATATCAAATTGTCTGCCAATAACCGAATCGCTGACATAATGTCAGACATCATTGGGTTATTCCGACTTCAGCGGACAGTACTATGCGAGGAAATCGCATACTATCCTTTTCCGGATCATGCCGGGGCTAGTAGTCCCGGTTCTGTTCGAGATTCTTGTTCAGGAGAAGTTCCTCGGATGGAAGAGGTTGCAGATAGTAGGCGTCTTTCCATCCCTTTCCGGCCACCACAGGATCGAGGTAGTAGTAGAGGTGGCCGCCTCCCTGTGCCGTCACTGTGGCGATGTCGGCCTCAAGCCTTGTGCTGTTGTCCAGAAGACCTGTGCCTCCGCCGGTTCCGGAACGTACCGCACTGACATTGTCGGCGTCAACCCAGACACCGCAGGCCTGTTTGTTTACAAACCACGCGGCTTTCTTCCAGCGGCGCACGTCCTCGAACGAGAAGCTCTCACCCATCAGCTCAATCAGCCTCTCGCGGCGGATTTCCCAAAGCACAGGATCCACGCTCTTGTCCCTGTCCGGATCGAAATCCTCTCCGATGGCGGAGACGACCATCCTTCCGACCTCGGCTCTTTCACGAAGCTTGTTGATGGTGGCGTCGGCGACACCTTGATTGAATCTTCCCAGTTCAAACGCGGCCTCCGCATAGTTGAGCAGGATCTCCTCCAGTTTGAACACCGGTTTGTCAGAGACATCGGCGGTTCCGCTTGCGTACTGGCGGTCCCAGTTGGCGACGTGCTTCCAGACAAAATAGCCGCTGTGGCCTTTCTGGAATCCTTTGCCGGAACCGTACTGTGTCTTTCCTCCGCTCCAGTCCTGTGAGTTTACAGCCTGGGTGTGGGGCTCATTGACCAGAACGTTGCCCGCCCAGTTGGTCGAAGGAAGGGATTTGTGCGTCTCGATCTGATGGTAGCCGAGATTGAAGTTCGGACTGCACCAGTACGTCCTGCCGTCCTTCAGTTTACCCTGGGTACCGCGGTAGGCGAACTGGTCGAGGTACTCGGAGTACTTCCCGTCCGCGCTGTCATCCGGTACCCAGCAGTTGCTGTTGTCCGCCGCTCCTTCGTTCACGCCGACAAGGTTGACGTGGTAAGGAGGAATGACCATCTGGGCAAGTCTGGTATCCCTGTTACGGAATGTCAGATAAGGGTCGCAGTTGGCGTAGTCGTACGGCTTCGAGGCCTTGGTGTAGCCGTTGGCCTTGGTGTAGTCGAAGTATTCCACGGCGGCGTTGTGAATAGGAAGTCCGTCCTTTGTAAGATAAAGGTCAACTGTTGCCTGCGGCATCTCAAGAGAGGCGCTGGCTATGTGCTGGAAATGTCCCAGACGGTGCATCTTGATGTCCTGGACGTATTTTACATAGAGGAACACTGAAGGAACCGTCCCGAGGTCATCGGTAGTCCACATCTGACCCCAGCCGCTGCCTTCGTGCCTGTCGTTGCCGTCGCCCCTGAACAGAGGTGTTCCTTTTTCCGCCAGTTCCTTGGACACCGCAAAGCATTCCTCAAGAAGTTTCTGGCCGGAGATGTACTGACCGTCCTCTTTGATGCCATGGTACTTTCTCCATGTTCCCTCGAACAGGCAGAAACGTGAGAGGAACGCCTTGCAGACAGTACTGTTGATGGTGTTCGCCTCCGCTATCTCGTCAGGAATGTTCTGTACGCACCATGTGAGTTCCGAGTGGATCCTGTCGGCGACCATCAGGCGAGAGTCGCGGCTTTTGTACAGTTCCTCCGAACTCTCGGTAAGAAGTCCGTCCGCATAGATGCAGTCTCCGTAATTGACCAGAAGGGCGTAGTGGCAGTAGGCTCTGAAGAATCTGGCGACAGCCTCAAGGTACTTACGCTGTGCGTCGGTCACTTTCGGCTCCTCGATGTGTGCGAGCAGGATGTTGGCCTGACGGATCCATCGGTAAGGCAAAGTGTAGGTGCTGCTTGAGACGGGAACCGTGACAGTCTGGTTGGCGTAGGCGTTTGGAATGGTGCCCCAGCCTGAGGCGTAGTTTGTCAGCAGTCCTGACCAGGTGTCTCTTGTTGATGTTCCGAGAGCTCCGCTGACAGGAGCTGGTCCCTGGAACAGGGTGTAGCCGTTGAACACGTCGTAGAGACTTGCCACATAGTCGGAGCAGGACTCGAATGAGGTGAATGCGGTCGCGTCTGTGATCGCACCCTTTGGAGAAAGGTCGAGGAAACTGTCATTGCAGGAGGTCATTCCGAACAATGCCCAGACGCATAGTACTGGATATATGATGTGATTTTTCATCTTTGTCAGATTGTTAGGGGTTAAAGTTTGATGTTCATGCCGAATGACACGGTGCGGTAGAGAGGGTAGGACCATCCGAGAGTCTCGGGATCGATGCCCTTAGGAAGAGACGAGACTGTGAATGGGTTCTCGCAGCTGACATAAACCTTCAGGCCGCCCAGACCGGCTTTTCCGATCAGCGACTTAGGGAATGAATATGACAGTGAAAGGTTCTTGACCCTCAGATAAGCCGCGCTCTGGAGCATGTGATCGTTGACCAAACGGTTGGAAGAGGCGTTGGAGAGGCCTTTGATGGTACTTCCGTAGATGCGCGGAAGTTTGGCTCCGCTGTCAGCGGCCTTGTAGTAGTCCGGGCTGCCGGAGTCGGTGCTCAGAGGCTTCCAGTAGTCAGTCGTTCCTGCGAAGACCGGGAACCAGCCTGGATCCGAGGCGCTCAATGTGTAGGTGTAAGGGTTGATCGCGGCGTAGTCGCGCTTTCCGATACCCTGGATCATTATTCCGAGGTCGAATCCCTTATAGGAGATGTTGAAATTGAATCCGTACTGGAAACGAGGAGTACTGTTGCCTATGACGGTCATGTCACCGGGATTGTTGGCTGTTCCCTTGCCGGAGTTGATCATACCGGTGTCCTCGTCACTATATTCATTGTCCCTAAGATTCTTGTACTTGAAGTCTCCGGGACGCGGGCTGGAACCGGTGATTCCGGTCACGCCGTCCTTTAGCTGCCAGGTCGCCGTGTCCTTGAAGTCGTCCACGGTGTAGAAGCCGTCCCATCTGTAGCCCCAGATCTCTCCGGCCATCATTCCTTCATAGAGGTAGCCAAGGCTCTTTTCCTCATTGAAGTTGAGACTCATCACCTTTGATTTGTAGTCCGAGACGTTGAAGCCTACGTTGTAGAGGATCTCGCGCCCGATGCTGCCTTTGTAGGATAGCTGGAACTCCCATCCCGTGGTACGCATCTTTCCGACATTCTGCATCGGAGCGGAGTCACCCAGCACAGCCGGCAGGGCGACGCTCTGGGAAAGAATATCCTTGGTGTCGCGTCTGAACCAGTCGAACGAGCCGGCAAGGCTTCCGCCGAACAGTCCGAAGTCAAGTCCCGCGTTCGTGGTGGTGATTGTCTCCCAGGTGAAGGAGTCGCTGACGATTCCCGGCATGCCGATTGATGTGACATAACTCTCGTCGGCGCCTTTAAGCCAGACATAGCTCTTGGTGTTCAGACCCATGGTGGAGTAGTAGTCATAGTAGCCCACGGAAGTCTGGTTGCCGATCGAGCCGTAGGAGAACCTTGGCTTGAGTTCTGACAGCCACCGGCGTGTACCGCTCATGAACGCCTCGTTCGTAGCGTTCCATGCTACGGAGAAAGAAGGGAAGAAACCGAATCTGGTGTCTTTCGGGAATTTGGATGATCCGTCATAACGTCCGCTGAACTCGACCAGATAGCGCTCGTCGTAGTTGTAGTTGATGCGTCCGAAAGCGCTTCGCAGGGCGTAGTTGAGATAGCTGTCGGCTGTCTTGACCTGTCCTTGGGCGTTGCTCATCGAAGGAATGTTGAGGAAAGCCTGATCCTCCGCATTGGTGTTGTACCATTCGTAGTTGTAGTACTCCTGGTTGAATCCGCCCATCACGGAGAAGTGATGCTTGCCGGCGATGTCGAACCTGTAGGTCGCATATGCGTTGATCGCGCTGCGGTAGTCATTGTAATGACGCGCTATGGAATAGTCATGAGTCGGGGCTGTGGTGTAGTTCAACTGGATGTCCGTGAACATGACCTTCCCTGAATCATAATTGTAGTTTGTGAGATTCTTCTGGTATGTGTATTCGAAGACAACCTCCATTCCCTTGAACGGCCTTATCGTTGATTTGGAGAAGATACGAGGCTGGTCAATTGTGGTCTTAGCGGCATTGGCGTAGTCAATCACGTTCCTCGGAGTGCGGATAAAATATTCCTTTCCGTCTTTTTTCACCGGATCCGGGCCGTCCGGCATGAAATTGAGGTTCCTCACGCCGTACAGGGAACCTGTCTCGTCGATGAGCATTTTCCTGTGCTGCTGCGTGAAGTAGAAATTCAGCTCCTGTGTGAACCATGATGTGATGTCGGTCTGGATCATGCCGTTCACGGAAGTGCGGCTGTAGGTGTCCTTACGTCCGGCGAGCGGACCGTTCTCACGGAAGTTGTTTCCCGACATCCTGAACCTTATCCTGTCGGTGGCTCCGCTGACAGAGACATTGTTGTTCTCCACTATACCTGTCTCCATCATCCTCTTGTAGAGATCCTCTTCAGTGAGATAGTACCTGAGTCCGTCGGAGTCGGGTACGAATATTCCGTTGTCGTAGAGCGTTCCTTGTGATGAGAGAGCGGACTTGTTGGTCTTGTAGAGGTTGAGATATTCAATCCATTTGTCGAAGTTCTGGTCTTGCGCCGCACCGTACGTGTTGGTGTTGAACGCGTCCCTGTAGACACCGATGTATGTCGCGATGTCAACCATTTCAGGTGTGTTCACGGCATTGGTAAGGCCGATGCTTCCGTTGTAGGAGATAGAGATCCTTTCGGCTTTCTTAGGGCTCTTGGTGGTGATCAGTATCACGCCGGCGGCGGCGCGGGCACCGTAGATCGCTGATGAGGAGGCGTCTTTCAGGACTGTCACGGACTCGATGTCATCCGGATTCAGCGCGTCGATGTCTCCCGGAACGTTGTCGATGAGGACAAGAGGGGAGATGCCCGATACCGAGTTGGAGCTTCCGGAAAATGAGGAGGTTCCCCTGATCTGGAGTCTCTTTCCGGTCTGTCCCGGAAGGTTTCCTGACGATCCGGTGGTCACGTATAGACCCGGAATCGCGCCTTGCAGCGCTGCGGCCACATTGGACACCGGGCGATCCTGGAGGATGTCATCCATCTTCACGGAAGACACCGATCCAGAGATGTTGACTTTCTTCTGGACACCATAACCCACGACTACAATCTCGTCAAGCAAGGTCGTGTCCTCCTCGACTGTGACATTTACAGTCTGCCTTCCGGCAGCCTTGATGCGTAATGTCTTGTAGCCCAAGGACTCGAAGATGAGTTCGGAATCCGTTTTGGAAACCTTCAGCGACCATCTTCCGTTCTCGTCCGTCACTGTTCCGTTGGTTGTGCCATTCTCCCTGATGGTGAGTCCGATCACAGGTTGTCCGCTTTTGTCCAGGACTGTGCCGGAAACGGTGTTGTCCCCGTTGCCCTTCCCTTGCTGGCGGCTGTCCTCGCGTGCGGTCAGCACGACAAGTTTCTCGTTCCTGATTTCGTAGGCGATCCTCAGTCCGGCGAACATCTTGTCCAAAGTCTGGGGGATGCCGGCGTTCTCCACGGACAGGGTGACCTTGGAATCGAGATCCGGGAGGGTGTTGCTATAGAAGAATCTGAATCCGCCCTGTTTCTCGACAAGAGGCATGACCTCCGTGAGGGGCTTGTCTTTCACCGAGACAGTGATCTGTCCCATTGACGGAGTAGCGAACCCCGCCATCATGAGCATCATCATTGATGCCAATAGGATTAGTTTGTACCTCATTTTGTTTTATTTGTTTTAGTGTTGAGTACGATGGTGTTGCCGTTGATGCGGAACGACACAGGCGAGGTCTCGGAGATTATGTCAAGAACCTCGGCGGGAGACGTGTTTGGTACAACTCCTGTGTATTTGTATTCCTTGATTGTCTGATCTTTGAAGACAACCTCGATGTTGTGGATGCTCTCAAGCATCTCCGCTATGCGCTCAAGGCTAAGGTTGTCGAAAACCAGCTCGCTCATCCTCCATGGAAGCGCGGTGCGGGAATCCACGTGCCGTACCTCGCCTAACCTGCCGTTAGTCCTGTCCAGCGAGACCTGCTCGTAAGGGAGAAGGACAGCGCTGTCCTCTCCCGCGGAGGCAAGCACCTTGCCTTCCATCAAGGTGACGGTCACGTCCTCATCCTCGAATGACCGAATGTTGAATTTTGTGCCCAGAGCCTTGACACTCAATCCGGAGGAGTTGACTATGAAAGGAATCTGTTCATTCTTCGCGACATCAAAATAGGCCTCCCCATGGAGAGTGATTGTCCTGTCGGCGGTTCCGAATGTCATTGAATATGCGATACGGCTGTCCGAGTTAAGCCAGACCTTGCTGCCGTCAGGAAGAGACACCTCACTTTTCTGCAATGATCCGGCGATGACTTCGCACTGCCTCATGTCCGGCCTTACGCCTGAGGCCTTATGGCCGATGAACACGCCGACGGACGCAATCGCCGCGGCCGCGCAGAACCCGGCTGCGAACCTGAGCGCGCGGTGCCTTGCGGTCGAGGTGAGGCTCGCCCTTTCCATGGCCTTGGCTCTGCGCATGGTCTCACGCCAAGCCTGTCTTATCTCTTTTTCATCGACGGATGAGCCGTCAATCGAATCCCAGTCTTTGAAAGGCACATTCATATCTCTTGTTGTTTTAACGATTTAAGAACGGACTTACAACAATAAAGAGTGCGAAACCGGCCTTCGCACCCATCGGAAATTGCAAAAAAAATAAAAAAAATCAGAAAAAGAGGATCGCGTTAAGCGAGCGGCGTAGTTGCCGGAGGGCGGCGTTGAGAAGATTCTCCACCGTTTTCTTCTTGATACAGAGTATTTCCGCGATCTCCATATTCGATTTGTTCTCCTCCCTGCTCATCAGGAACACCTGCCTTCTGCGTGACGGCATGTCATCGACGATCCTGAATATTCTGTTTCTGAGCTCGTCAGAGTGCAGCATTTCGTCTATGGCATGCTCCTCGGCCAGTTCCAGATCGTGAATGGAGGTACTCCTGCCGCGTTTCTTCATGTGGGCAAGACAGGAGTTCCTGCTCATGACGAAAAGGTACGAGCCGAAGTCACGGATCTCGGGCAAGGTTTTGCGCAGGAGCCAGATTTTGGCGAAGATGTCCTGCGCGATGTCCTGCGCCGAATGTTTGTCTTCCAGAACGTTTGTCAGGTACACCCTGACTTTGGGATAATAGTGATTGAACAGGACGCCGAAGGAGGCATTGTCCCCTCTGGCAACATTTGTCAAAACTATGTCTTCATGCTCAAGCATTACCGGAACTCTTCTCTGAGGATCGGGAAATCCGGATTCGGCACGTGGGCCTCCTTCATTATGGCTTTGAGTTCCTCGAACTTCTCCGGCCGGGAGCCGATGAGGTCACGGGTCTCACCGGGATCCTCGCGGAGATTGTAGAGCTCGTACCAGTCGTCGTCGCCCCTGATGTTCATGTGGACGAGTTTCCAGTCTCCTTTCCTGACAGCCTGGCGGCCTCCGAGTTCCTGGAACTCGAAGTAAAGATATTCATGCTCCTTTTGTCCTTCCTTGCCTGTCAGTTCGGGGATCAGGCTGACACCGTCCATGCCGGTGAGGTCGTCCTCGCTTGCCCCGGTCATCTCTCTAAGGGTCGGCATCATGTCCCAGAACGAGCAGATGAGACCGGACTCTCTCCCCGCTTCGACGCGTCCCTTCCAGCCGACTATCATCGGCACCCGGATTCCGCCTTCGTAGACATCCCTCTTGTAGCCCCTCCAAGGGCCGTTGGAGTCGAAGAAGTCAGGATCTGCCCCTCCTTCCATGTGAGGTCCGTTGTCGGAAGAGAATATTATGATCGTGTTGTCATAGATTCCGAGTTCCTTGAGTTTGGCGACAATCTGGCTCACGTAGGTGTCAAGTCTTGTGACCATCGCGGCGAATGTCGCGTGAGGATATTCCTGGGAGCAATAGCCGCCTTTGCGGAATCCCGGCCCGCTGTCTGTCCCGTGATACGGGGTCTCCGGATATTTCCCGATGAACCGGTCGATGATGCTGTCCTTCGGAACAATCAGTTCGGCGTGAGGGATTGTCGTAGGGTACCATAGGAAGAAAGGCTGCTTCTCTTTTGCCGAAGTCTCCATGAACTCGAGGGCTTTTTCATGAATGAGGTCCGGAATGTAGGTTCCCTGTCCGTAAGGAATGGAGTCCACATTGTCTTTCAATTCGATCCTTTCGGAGTTATGCCAGATGTGGTCGGCGTAGTAGCTGTGCGCGAGAAGCTGGCAGTTGAAGCCGTAGAACTCATCGATCCCTTGCTTGTTCGGGTCGCCGCTTGTGCCGACGAATCCCAATCCCCATTTGCCGAAAGCTCCTGTCCTGTAGCCCGCCGCCTTCATGTCGTGGAAGATAGTAGGTGTCCCTGAAGGAAGCGGGAACTGTCCTTCAGGGTCGAGTTCCACGTTTCCCCTGATCGGGGTGTGTCCGCTGTGGGTGCCTGTCAGAAGGCAGGAGCGTGACGGCGCGCTGACGGTCGTGCCGGAATAGCATTGGGTGAACCGTATGCCGTTCGCGGCCAGGGAATCGATGCCTGGCGTCTGGAACATTGTCTGGCCGTAGCAGCCGAGATCCCCCCAGCCGAGGTCGTCGGCGAGGATGAAAACGATGTTTGGGTGTGGTGATTCCGCTTCACGTTCGGAGCAAGCCGATGAAGTCACCGCGATTCCGGCCAGGATAAGAGGCTTCAGGGATTTGCTTTTCATCATAGATGGTGTCGGTTATTAGTAATCGCTCAAAGATAACAACATTTTTTAAAGAATCAAAACACTGGTTTCTCTTGTTTTCTCTTGCGATTTATCCGCAGGGTAGTTAAATTTGTCAGACGGAGCCACCGTTGTCTGTCCGGAGGATGTCCGTAAGAAACCGTGTAAAGATAGAATAATGAGCGCATTCATCAACGAAAACTTTATGCTGTCCAGCGAGACGGCGCGTCGGCTGTTCCACGACCATGCCGGGAAGCTGCCGATAATTGACTACCACTGCCACCTGTCACCACGAGAGATCGCCGAGAACATCCGGTTCCGCGACATCACCCAGCTTTGGCTGGTGGACGGTCACAGCGGCGACCACTACAAATGGCGCGCGATGAGGGCGAACGGTGTGCCGGAGGAATATATCACAGGCGGGAAATCCTCTTGGGAAAAGTTTGAGAAATGGGCTGAGACGATGCCTTATCTGATGCGGAATCCTCTCTATCACTGGTCTCATCTGGAACTCAGCAGGGTTTTCGGAATAGACCGGATTCTGAAGCCGGAGACCGCTCGTGAGATCTTCGAAGAGTGCAACGCCAAGCTGGCTACTCCGGAGTTCCGCGGCCAGGCGCTTATCCGCAAGTTCAACGTGGAGGTGGTCTGCACGACCGATGACCCGGCGGATGACCTGCGTTGGCACAAGCAGATCGCTGAGCATCCGTTCGGCACAAAGGTGCTGCCTACATGGAGGCCTGACAAGGTGATGGGCATTGATGATGTCGGGGCATTCAAGGCGTATCTGGAGAGGCTGGGGGAGGCCGCCGGCATCGAGATCCGTTCCTACGCCACCCTGGTGGAAGCGCTCAGGAAGCGTCACGATTTCTTCGCCTCGATGGGCTGCCGTCTCTCCGACCACGGTCTTGACACGTTCTACGCCGAGGACTATGACGACAGCGAGATTGAAAGAATATTCAGAACCGCCCTTTCGGGCACGCCGGTAAATGAATATGACGCCGTCAAGTACAAGAGCGCCGTCCAGTACGATCTTGCCGTGATGGATGCGGAGTCCGGGTGGACGCAGCAGTTCCACGTAGGGCCTCTGCGCAACAACTGTACGAGGCTATTCAATGGTGTCGGACCTGACGCAGGTTGTGATTCGATGAATGACAAGCCAATAGCCGTGGCCGGAAACAGATTCTTCGATGTCTTGGACATGACCGGCAACCTTGCGAAGACCATTCTCTATTGCCTCAATCCGAAGGACAATGAGGTGATGACCACGATGGCGTACAATTTCAACGACGGCACGGTTCCCGGCAAGATGCAGTTTGGTTCCGGCTGGTGGTTCCTCGATCAGGAGAACGGTATGCGGAAGCAGCTGGACGCACTCTCGTCGCTCGGCCTTCTGAGCCGCTTCGTAGGTATGCTGACCGATTCCCGGAGCTTCATCAGCTACCCTCGCCATGAATATTTCCGCCGCATCCTCTGCGATGTCATCGGCTCCGACATCGAGTCCGGCAGAATCCCGTCCGGCGAGTTTGACGCCGCCGCCCGCATGGTCCGCGACATCTCCTACAACAACGCCCGGAACTATTTCGGTTTCTGATGCTCCTCCGGGCTATCCGAAAATGTCGTTCAGGACAGCGGCAAGCCGCAGGCCTCCGCGTAGAAGCTGGACTTCCACCGTTCCGGTCCATTCGCCCACGTAGTCATAGGACAGTTTTGAGCCGACAGGAGTCGAGGCGTAGATTGTCCTGCAGATCCCGTAGGTCTCCTTGCCCCAGGATTCCGGTGTCCCTTCCGCCATCTTCCTGTTCTCGGCCCGAGGGTTGGTGTCAATCTGCTCGACCCATTCCGAATATGTCCATTTGTGGGCGCTCTCGATGATTCCGGTGTCCCAGATGGAATGAAGGTTCGTACCGTTGTTGAAGAATTGCACCTGCCATCTGTTGCCGCCGCGGTCCGACCTGTGCCCCATGTGCATCGGACAATGCAGGTCGCCCATAAGGTGGACCAGGAACTTCAATGAGAGCGCCTGCTCCTCCTTGTCAAGCTTCCCGCTTTTCAACGCCGCTATCTGCTCGTTGACGGCGCGGACGACATCGCCGTTCTCGTTAAGGGGAGCTCCGCTGAAAGTCTCGCCCTCGTCAGTGTTCCTGTAATGCCACGAGCTGGTGTACCTGTATTCAGGAGTGTGGCTGGCATTGTCCATCCAATTCGCCCAGTACACAATGGTCTTCCCGTCAAGTATTTCGCCAATCTTCCTTGCCGCCTTTCGGGTAAGATGCCGCTGTGCGACAGCGCAAGTGACATCATGCCCCTTCTGCCCCCAGCAATACCCGTCGACAGACACCGCAAAAAGACCCGCCACCAGCAGTGCCATAATCAGAATCCTATTCGTAAACCTCATATTCTCAATTATTTAACTTTCGTGAATATTCAACATCCCTATACGCTTTTCCATCCCGCACATGACGGGAAGGCCTCCAGCCGCATCGCCCATAGCCCACCCCTCTCCGTTGGGACTGCAAACTTACACAAAAAACGTGATTCTTCTCCCCTCCGCGCAAAAGAAATCCCGTTTGAAAATGAATGCTGACGGGAATGTTGGTGGAAATGTAGGTGGTGTTGCTGGTAGTAATGACGGATCCGACCGGCAGCAAGGCGTGGAAATCTGCTGAAATGTGTTATTTTTGTGGTTATGAAAAGTGTTTTGTTTGTCTGCCACGGGAACATCTGCAGGAGTCCAATGGCGGAGTTTATCATGAAGGAGATGGTGCGAAAGGCCGGTTTGGCTTTGCGCATTGACTCGGCGGCGGTGTCTTACGAGGAGGAGGGGAACGACATTTATCCGCCGGCGAAGCGGACACTGCTGGCTCATGGCGTACCGTTCCAAAGACATCGTGCGCACAGGGTTTCGGATGCGGAAGCTTCTGAATATGACATCATTGTCGTTATGGACTCTTCGAACCGGCGGCTCCTGTCGCACATAATCAGCCCGGAGAATATGACTAAGGTCCACATGATGATGGAATATGCGGGGAAGTCCTCTGATGTTTCCGATCCTTGGTACACCGGCGACTTTGAAAGAACCTACCGTGACATCGCCGAGGGCTGCGAGGGGCTGTTGAGACAATTGTCGGCGGGCAGTGGCTTCGTAGCAGAACAGTAATTCCCTGAAAATTTGCTGTTAAGACAACTGTCTGCGGGCGGTGGCATCGCCGGGGCTATGGCGGTCGCTGAAAAAGGCAGTGATGGCGCTCGGGACGCGGGGTGCGAGGTGCGAGGTGGGCCGCTTTACAGGAGACACAAAGGGCGGAAGTGTGAAATGGAAAAATGAATATGCTCAATCAGGAACTGGTGCAATACGTTGAGGGCGAGATCATTCCTCGCTACGCTTCCTTTGACGGGGCTCATAGGGAGGATCACGTCCGGAAGGTGATCGAGGAGGCTATGAATATGTCCGCTCACTATGACGTGGACGAGAGCGTGCTTTTTGCGGCGGCGGCGTTCCACGACACCGGTCTGGTGGACGGCAGGGAAGTGCATCACCTTTCTTCCGGCAGGATTGTCCGCGAAGACCAGAATCTCAAAAGGTGGTTCAGTCCGGAGCAGATAGAGACCATCGCCCAGGCCACGGAGGATCATCGTGCATCCTGCGGCAGAGATCCCAGGAGTCTCTACGGGATGATCGTCGCCGAGGCTGACCGTGACATCGAACCTATGAGAATCCTCTGGCGTACAGTGCGGTACGGCATGGAACATTACCCTGAGTTGGACAAGGAAGGACATTGGCAAAGGATGCTTGAGCACCTGGCCGAGAAATATGACTACGGTGGTTACCTCAAACTCTACATCCCGGAATCAAGGAACGCCGCCGGCCTTCAGGAACTGCGTGACATAATCCATGACCCGGCGCGGCTCAGGAATATATTCGAGAATTATTATAAGGAGGAAAAGTTGCGAATATTATGATGAGGTGAGGTGGCGGATATTATAATGAGGAAAGGTAGCGGATATTATAAGCAGAAGGGATAGCGAATGGTTCGCACATTGCTTTTCATAAGCGGGATTGCGCTCGTTTTCAGTAAGCGTTAAACAATAAGTTGGTAAAGATTTGGCAGTGTTTTCGATGATCGATTTCTTTTGGAAAAGGGAGTGTGCCGGTGACACATGACTGATGGGAAAAGATAGCTAGACCGAAAAGACAATCAAAGATTACCAAGTTGTTTTTTAAGGATTGCTTAAAGGATTACTTAGTTCTTGACAAGGACGAATTTGGCGTAGTAGACTGATTCGGCGGCACGAATGAATGAACGGAAGTTCTCGTAGGCGGAGTTCGGAAATGTTCCGGATTTTTTCTCGAACCTGAACCAGAACTGAAAACGAAGATGCCCGTCAACCATCTTGCGTACCTGCTTGAAACGTACGGAACCGAACTCGTTCTCAAACTCATAATCCTCCGGATATGCTTCCACTGAATATCCTTCCGGAACATTCATGACTATCTTGTCAGCCAGTACGTAGCCATCCCTGAAATAAAGATCATTGATCCGTTTAGCCGAGGTGGTGCCGCCACTTACATTTCTGAAAGGATTGACCGGTACGAAAAGGCGTGATCCGGTCACGCTTGAGTAGGTGGATGCCTCTGCCTTGTAGGTCATCTTGCATGACGGCTCCGGAGACGGCTCCGAGACTATCTTCACGTCCGAGATTGTCACCTTCGGCAGATTGATCCTTGACATGATCTCGTTGATCCTTTCGCTTTCGGACATTTTTGTCAGGCTGTGCAGATCCTCCCAAAAAGCCATCCGCGCATAGTCATTCATCCCGACCTTCGCGCTTCCGTCCGCATTCAGGTTCACTGTGATCCCCCTTGAATCCAGATTCGCGCCGTCAGGAGCCTTCGGGAGCCTTGTGACATAGGAACTGTCCTTTTTGACAACCAGGGCATGGTTGCCGGCTATCTTCGGATGGACATAACCTAATGGAACATCTGGGTTGGTACATTCAATCCAAAGTGTGTCCTTCGCCATCGGCACGGCCACGATGGCATGGTTGGAGGTTCCCAGAGAAGGAAAGTCAGGAATAAGTCTGTCTTCTCCCATGTTGAGGATCACGTAGCAGGACTCTATCCCGCAGCATTTCAGCATGGTCTGCATGTAGAACGACAGGGCCTTGCAGTCCCCGAACTTGTTCTGGAAGACCTTTTCCGGACCAATCGGCCTAAGTCCGCCGAGGCCAAGCTGGATGCTGACGTAGCGGGTGGTCTTGCCGAGATATTCATAGATCCTCCGGATTCTCTCAAGGTCATTAGTGGCGCCTTCCGTTATCTCTGTGACCTTGGTTTGGAGGTCGGCGGGAGGGTTGGCCATCCCGTACGTAAGGGAAAGCAGCCAGTTACCGACGGCTTTCCAATCAGAGTTGGAACCATCTTTCTTCTCGTAAGAGAACTCGTCCGGAGAGAATAGGACGATAGGCATTCTGTCGGCCAATGGAGTCGAGTACCTCTCTGCTTCAAGGGCCGGGACAGGCCCGGTTCTCCAGACATAAACCTCGCCATCCTTGGTCGTGGTGCGCTCAGGAGTGACATCCTGCAAGTTCAATTGCTTGTAGTTGAATTTGGTGCCTTGCGGCACTTCAAGCCTGTAGCTTGACTCCATTGCCATGACACCCTCTCCGAGCTGGAGCGGGACAAATGGATCATAGCCCAAAACCGCGTCGGTGTATTGCTTCTCGAAAGTGTAGGTTACTTTCGCCGGATAGTGGACAATGTTCGGGGAATAGTACCATGTCGCGTAGCTGTCAGCCAGGCCGTCGGAATATTCAGTGAATCTTAGGTCTGACTTTTTGATTTTTGTGACCTTTCCTGTGGCGTCCTTTATCTCTCCGGAGAATGATTTGAGCTTTGTGCTTCCGTTGTTCACCGAACAGGAAAACGCCGCGCGTCTCTTTCCTTTCTCCGTGACCATGAACTCGATCGTGTGCCTGTAGCTGGCGTGTGTCTTGTCCGTTACCGTGAATGTCGCGTCGTTCCTCAGGATGACGGCGTCGGCTGTCATCTGCCGGGCGTGTGCCGACAGCGGGCAGCAGACGGATAGAATAAGCAGGAGGCGTCTCATCTAATTCATTTTTTTCAGGACTATCCTGGAGTTGGACAACTCGGCGATCTTGCCGAACAACTGGTTCAGGTCGGAATACTCCTCGACACTGAAAATGACTCTGTTGATGTTGAGCGTAAGGCGTGTCATCAGATTGTTGCCTACCATTTTATGAAAGAATGTGAATTGGACGTCGCCGCCGCATCCGGTGTAGTTGCATGCACCAGGGATCTCATCCACGGTGTACCCGTCAGGAATGGCGAGAGTGAGTTGCAAGGAATTGCTCTCGATTGTCTCGAACTCCACAGGAAGCTTCCTGATCTGGTCGCTGAATGGGTTGGAGGTCATGAATGGAACGAGCGTAGGTCGGATGTAGATGAGGTTTCCGGCCTTGTCGGGATTCTTCCGGAAGTGGACGGTCTCGACAACCCGGGCTGTGCCCACACCGGAAAACGTGCAGCTGTCCACCTGTACTCCGGAGTCCTTCGCAACCTTTTCGATGAATTCCTCTTCGGATTTCGCACTGTCGTGCTGGTGATTGAACGTGTAGGCTTTCTGGTTTGTCAGCATACGGTTGAATCTGCCGTTGATGTCACCATTCTCTTCCACGGTCGCCATGATCATCATCTGGTCGGAGTTCCTGACCAGCGCCGAAAGATCCGCCCAGCCTTCGTCTCCATCGACTTTATAGACTCTGGCCTTGTCCACAAGAAGCTCCGGAGACAGGACATTGAGATCGGAATCCTTGTCGGTGGCGTCCATGTAGTAATGGTTGCCCTCCGAATCCGACGCGCGTACAATGAAGGAACTTATCTTCTGGAGTGACGGGAAAAATGGCAGTCTCCCTTCGAATCGTGGCTTGAGAAGAATGAGTTGGTTCTTGAATCCGCAGTCTTTAAGCGCGATGGACAGGACGTTGTTGATGTCCGCCATGCTGCCGGACCCTTTCTTGACCACGCTGGCAGGGGAGTCGGGAATCAGGTAGGCCTTCCCGTTGAATCTTATTCTTCCGCTGACAAGCTTGAGAACCTCCCGCATCTTGGCAGTCTCGGTGATGTCCTTTGCCCTTATGGCCGCGACCTCCTCCTTGAACGGATTCCGGGAACTCTGATAGTAACCCAGATTTGTTTTCTCCAGAGTCTCGTTGATGTTCTTCCAGTTGCTCGCGAAGTCCTCGTAGATCTTGGCTTCAGGGATGCTTATTCCTGTGATTTCCATGTCAAAACCGGCCAGATAATCATCGAGGCACCAGACCATCGGCTCGTCGCGCAGGGATGGAATGTTGTCGTTGTGACAGTAGATGTGGTTCACACCGTATGTGAAGTTGCCAAGGGAGAACACCCTCGCGTCCTTCTCCTTTAACATGTTGAGGTAGTAGCCTCCTCTGGAATTCACTGAATAACCGATGAACTCCGGAAGCCTTATGTCAACCATGGAATGCAGCACAGGATTCCTGTGCTGAATGGTGAAGTCGGATATTCCGACAATGGAGCCGACTTTCATGTTGTACTTGTACTCGATGACGCTGCCTTCCCTCACCTCGGGAAGTGAGAACTTGACTACCGAAAGGTTCTCGGAGAGTTTTTCGGTAAAGATGTTCTGTTTCGGCATCGGTGTCTTGACCAGTTTGCCGTTCACGATGTTATAGGTGTTCGCCGCCACTCCTGACACGCTTTCCGCTGAATTGGCCGACATGAAGGGAATCTCCACGTCCGCTAGGTCAAGGGCGTTCTTGCTGAAGATCTTGATCCGGACGTAGACGTTGTAGTCGTAGCGGAAGTCGTTCATGAAAGCCAGATCCCTTTTGTCGTAGATGTAAAGGGCTTCAGCCTCCGGGTCCTTGTCATACGAGGTCATGGCGGCTTCCCATTCGGAGACCTTCCCGAACTTGTCTGTCAGGTTTTGGGCCGGAAGATGAACCGAAAGGATCGCGGTGAGGAGTATGAGCGTCAGTCTTTTCATGTCGTTGTGCTATTGATTATTTGTTATTTTTTTTCAAATATAGGAATATATTCGGATGATGCAAACTTGCCAGATATAATATCCTAAAAAATAATCAGGCTGACCAGAGAGAGACTCTGGCCAGCCTGATGGATGTTGGACAAATTGTCGATTAGAGCTGAGGACCAGCCTTTACGAGAGCCTTGCCGGCCCTGTTGGACTCGTACTTCTTGAAGTTCTTGATGAACCTTGCGGCGAGATCCTTTGCCTTCTCCTCCCACTGTGAGGCGTCGGCGTAGGTGTCGCGAGGGTCGAGGATGTGGGTGTCAACACCTTCGAGCTTTGTAGGAACCACGAAGTTGAAGTAAGGGATGGTCTTGGTAGGAGCCGAGTCGATGCTATGGTTGAGGATAGCGTCGATGATTCCGCGGGTGTCGCGGATGGAGATTCTCTTGCCTGTTCCGTTCCAGCCAGTGTTCACGAGGTAAGCCTTGGCACCGCTCTTCTTCATCTTCTTGACGAGTTCCTCGGCGTACTTTGTAGGGTGAAGCTCAAGGAATGCCTGTCCGAAGCATGCTGAGAAGGTTGGGGTAGGCTCGGTGATACCACGCTCTGTTCCGGCCAGTTTGGCGGTGAAGCCTGAGAGGAAGTAGTACTTGGTCTGCTCAGGATCAAGGATGGAAACCGGAGGAAGGACACCGAAGGCGTCGGCTGAGAGGAAGATGACCTGCTTTGCGGCAGGACCCTGTGACTCAGGACGTACGATGTTGTTGATGTGGTAGATAGGGTAGGACACACGGGTGTTCTCGGTCACGCTCTTGTCGTTGAAGTCGATCTTGCCCTGTGCGTCTACGGTCACGTTCTCAAGAAGGGCGTCGCGGCGGATGGCGTTGTAGATGTCCGGTTCAGACTCCTTGTCGAGTTTGATGACCTTGGCGTAGCAGCCGCCCTCGAAGTTGAACACACCCTTGTTGTCCCAGCCGTGCTCGTCGTCGCCGATGAGCTTACGCTTAGGATCGGTGGAGAGAGTTGTCTTGCCGGTTCCGGAGAGACCGAAGAAGATGGCGGTGTTCTCGCCGTTCATGTCGGTGTTGGCCGAGCAGTGCATGGCTGCGATGCCCTTAAGAGGGAGGTAGTAGTTCATCATGGAGAACATACCCTTCTTCATCTCGCCGCCGTACCAGGTGTTGAGGATAACCTGCTCCTTGCTGCTTACGTTGAAGGCGACGCAGGTGTCGCTGCGGAGTCCGAGCTCCTCGAAGTTGGCGACCTTAGCCTTTGAAGCGCAGAAAACTACGAAATCAGGCTCCTGATCGAACTCTTCCTGGTTCTTCGGACGGATGAACATGTTGGTCACGAAGTGTGCCTGCCATGCCACCTCCATGATGAAGCGTACCTTCATGCGGGTGTCCTTGTGGGTTCCGCAGAAGCCATCGACAACGAAAAGCCTCTTTCCGGAGAGCTCCTGCTGGGCGGTCTTCTTCACAACCTTCCAAACCTTCTCGGACATCGGGTGGTTGTCGTTAGGGTACTCAGGGGTGTTCCACCAAACAGTCTCCTTGGAGTTCTTGTCCATAACGATGTACTTGTCCTTAGGAGAACGTCCGGTGTAGATGCCGGTCATCACGTTGATGGCTCCGAGCTCGGTCACCTGACCTTTCTCATAGCCCTCAAGCTCAGGCTTTGTCTCCTCGTTGTAGAGAACTTCGTAAGTCGGATTGTAAAGGACTTCCTTCACGCTCTTGATTCCGTACTTGCTTAAATCCATCTTAGGCATAGTAAAATGTGTTTTTATAAAGTTAAACTTATTCCCTAATCAGTTCTTAAAAACAACCTGCAGCAAATTTTCACCGAATCAGCGGCAACTTATTTTAGAACCCTTACAAAAGGCGCGGCAAATTTAAGGAATTTTTATCCATTACTCAAATGAGTAAGCGATTAATTTCGTACATTTGCTTCGCCGGCAGTGCTTCACTGCAATTAGTTTGCCAGCAAAATGCGCAAAAGGTTGAGATAAAACGGTTTAACGATTTTTGAACATGTCGCCGTCAGAAGTGTTGAAAGAATATTGGGGCTACGATGGCTTCCGTCCGATGCAGGAGGAGATCATCACGGCCGCGTTGGAGGGAAAGGATGTGTTGGCCATCATGCCTACGGGTGGCGGCAAGTCAATCTGTTTCCAGGTTCCTGGTTTGATGAGGGACGGTATCACTCTGGTTGTCACTCCGCTCATCGCCCTCATGAAGGATCAGGTCCAGAATCTGAACGACAGGGGAGTGAGAGCCCTTGCGATCCATGCCGGAATGAGCCGCCACGAGGTGGATCTGGCTCTGAACAACGCGGCCTACGGGGACTACAAATTTCTCTATCTGTCTCCGGAAAGGCTTGGAACGCAACTGTTCAGGTCGTATATTGACGTTTTGGACGTAAGCTTCATTGTTGTTGATGAGGCTCACTGCATCTCCCAGTGGGGCTACGATTTCCGTCCGGATTACCTGCGCATAGGCGAACTCCGGGAAAGGATCGACGCTCCTGTCATCGCTGTCACTGCCACTGCCACTCCGTCAGTCGCTCAGGACATCATGGAGCGTCTCGGTTTCAAGGAGAAACTGCTGCTCAAGAGTGGTTTCGAGAGACCTAACCTCAGTTACATAGTACGTCAGGTCGAGGATAAATATTCCCAGATACTGAACGTCTGCAACGGTGTGCCGGGAACGGGAATAGTCTATGCCCGCAACCGGCGCAAATGCGAGGAACTTTCGGCGTTCCTGATGGCTCAGGGAGTTTCGGCATCGTTCTACCATGCCGGGCTTGGTGGTCAGGCGAGGGCGGAGCGTCAGGCTGCATGGAAAAGCGGCGCGGTCAGGGTGATGGTGTGCACCAACGCTTTCGGCATGGGAATAGACAAGCCGGACGTGCGCTTCGTGGTGCATTACGACCTTCCGGAGAGTCCGGAGGCGTATTTTCAGGAGGCGGGGCGCGCCGGACGTGACGGAAAGCGCTCCTTCGCCGTGCAGCTTTGGAACAGTGTCGATGTGCGGCGGGCGAAGCAGATAGAGGATGTCTCCTTTCCTTCTCTTGAATATATAGAGGATGTGTACCAGAAACTCCATGCGTTTTTCGAGATTCCCTACGACACTGGAATGGGACGTCAGCTGAAGTTCAAGATCGAGGATTTCTGCAAGCGGTTCGGTTTGCAGAGAGCTCCGGCGTTCTATGCGCTCAAATACCTTGAGCGGACGGAGCATCTGACATATTCAGAGGAGGTTGACATTCCGACTAAAGTGCGGATCAATGTGGACAGGAAGTCGCTCTACGACGTTGAGTTGGCGGATCAGGGGCAGGCGAATGTGCTGGAGGCGCTGATGCGGAGCTACACGGGAATATTCTCATTCCTTCAGCAGATTGACGAGGAATATGTCGCCCGCCGCGCCGGTCAGACGGTTCCGCAGCTCCGGCAGTCGCTCTACGGTCTGTCGCTGGCTCATGTGATAAGCTATGTGCCTGCCGATCATGCCGATGTGGTGTTCCTGCACCACGACCGCCTGCGCCCCGGCAACGTCAATCTGATGCCGTCCCGCTATGCGATGCTCAGGGAGAGTTTCCATGCGCGCGCGGAGGCGATGCTTGAATATGTCAGCGAGACCTCAGAGTGCCGTTCCCGCTACCTTCTCCGCTATTTCGGCCAGACCGAGGCCGCCGACTGCGGCACCTGCGATGTGTGCCGCGCCCGCCGCGCCGCCCTTCCCGCGCGGACCCTTCAGCAGATGACGAGGCGGAAACTTATTGAATATATTGATGAAAAGGATGGTGAATATTCCCTTGAGGAAATCGTCGCCGAATTCGGCAATCCCTCCGGAAACCATTCGCCGGACTATCTCGACATTCTCCGTCAACTCATTGACAATGGCGACGTTCCGATTTATAGATCCTGAAACATAACAAATAGTTGTTTCAACTCATAAAGTGTCAGAATGATCCTTTCATCGGCTGCGGGGATGCGGAATGAAAGTGTCAGGCGTGGATATATTCTTGTTTATTAGAATTCTTTTCGTATTTTTACGAAACTATAATTTTATGAGTTATGAAGAGATTATTTATCCTATTGGCTTTATTAACCAGCAGCTTGTTCACCTTCGCTCAGACGAACAGGAACAAGGTGAATCTTAGTGACAAGGAACTTGTCAATTTCTTATGGGGTTTCGCCCAGGCCCATCCGGATGGTTTCACGATCGGAATCGACACCTTTGACCAACCGAGGGAAGGTATTGTGGTCTCTTACGCGGCCACGCAGAACAGCTTCGACAAAAAGAGTCTGCCGGCGGTCATCAAGCATGCCCGCGAGCATGAGGGCTTTGTGGGCGGATGGTACAATCCCGAGAACAAGAAGTATTATTTCGACAGCAACAGGATATTCCCGGAGGACAGTCTGGCCGCCGCTGTGAAGTTTGCCCGCGAGAACGGACAGCACACGGTGTACATTTGCTCGAAGGACATCAATGTCAAGTCGAACTACGACATGCCGGAGAACCGCATCATCTACGACTGCGACATGGGCAGCTCTACCGATGACCTCTTCGCGCTGATGATGCTCTACCGCTACATGGACATGGGGCGCTGCAACCTTCTGGGCGTGATGATCGACCGTATGGGGGCCGCCAACGCCGACGCGGTGGACGCGCTGAACAACTTCTACGGCTATCCTGACATTCCGATCGGGCTTGAGCGCTCCGGCATCGAGCGTCCGGTGGTGTTCATCTCCTACCACAATTTCCCTTACGCGCGCGACACTGATGCCAGACCTCTTTTCAAGCAGACCGTAAAGAGTACGGATGACTACATGGAGGGCTACAAGCTGTACCGTAAGATACTGGCGGCGCAGCCTGACAGCTCGGTGAAGATCTGTTCAGTGGGCTTCGTGACCACGCTCGCGCGCCTGCTCGAGTCCGGACCGGACGAGTTCTCACCGCTCACTGGTGTGGAACTTGTGGCGAAGAAGGTGACCGATGTCTATGCGATGGGCGGTGTGTTCGGAGAGTCCGTCGAGCCTGACTACAACTTCACCCAGGCCATCGACTATTCCCTCCGGTTCTTCAAGCTGCTGCCTAAGTCGGTCAACGTGATCTTCTCTCCTGGCGAGGTCGGCGACCCGTTGGACTACAAGCCGGAGGTCGTGCTGCAGGACATCAGCTGGACAGACTCCCATCCGATCAAGTGGATCTATAAGTTCACGCAGTGCGACACGGGGCAGAAGATGTGGGATCCGCTCGCCGTCATCAACGCGGTTGAGGGCGACAGCGCGTTCTACATGTCTGAGCGCGGCTGGGTCGAGCTGACACCTAAGGGCGAGACCATCTTCACGCCGGATCCTAACGGCAACTGCCGCTACCAGAAGCCGGGCGATGCCAGATGGAACGATCTGATTCTGAAATATATCCGTTTAATGAACATTCAGCATTAGTCTCGTTTACGAGTCATTTACGAGCCAGCCCGGATGCGGGGATCCTATTCGATAGTGAGTCCATCGTAGGCCGGGCTGACTATTGAGTGTATGTGGCGCTGGCGGCAAAGATCCTCAAGGTCTTTGGCGAACTGTCCGTGGCGTGGGAAGGAGTGTGACAGGTGGGTGAGCCACGTGTGTTCGGCGCCGATGCGGTCAGCAAGCGAGAGGGCCTCGTCGAGACTGAAATGCGAGTGGTGCTTCTTGTAGCCTACCGTGTTGAGGGTCACGTGCCTGAGACCCTTTAACTTTTCAAATTCACTCTCCGGGATGAAGCTCATGTCCGTTATGTAGGCGATGTCCCCGAAGCGGAATCCGAGCACCGGGAGCCTGTCGTGGAGTCCCCGGATCGGGATGATCTCCACGCCGCCCGTCGAGGCGGCCATCGATGCGGGATCCGCCTTGTCGATGATGTCCTCCAGTTTCCGGCCGGTAGGGATCAGCCTTCCGTCCGGAGTCTTGTAATGGTAGCCGACATCGTGCACCCAGACCAGCTCCATGTCCTTCGCGTTCGGGTAGACCAGAAACGGATTCTCGTCGATCACGTGGAGATGCCATTCGGGCGCTCCGGGGTATTTCGGGAAGGCGAAGACGTAGGGATATTCCTTGATCAGCTCGTCGAGGACGTTCCGCTCGCAGTAGATTTCGGCGGCGCGCTTGTCGATGTAGTTGAGCGAGCGCACGTCATCAAGACCTCCAGTGTGGTCCTTGTGGTTGTGTGTCAGCAGGATGGCGTCAAGGTGGCAGAGATCATGGGCGAGCATCTGCATCCTGAAGTCCGGCCCGGCGTCCACGAGGATTCCAAGCCCCTCATATTCAACGAACACGGATGAGCGGAACCGCTTGTCCCTTGTGTCCGGTGATGTGCACACATCGCACTTGCAGCCGATGATCGGTACCCCCTGCGAGGTGCCGGTGCCTAAGAATGTCAGTCTTGCCTTGCCCATATATTCTTGAATTCCATTCGTTTGATGATTATTTGCCGCCTTACTTCCGTTTGGGACGAGGCGTCAGATTGTGACCTCCTCTATCATGTTCACAAGCGCCGGGTCATACGTCCTTTCGACTCTGATGTAGTTGCCGGTGTAGCCGCCCATCATCCCGTCCCTCTCGTCGGATTCCCACAGCACCTGCGAGCGTCGGCCCCTGTTCCTTTCCACGAACGCCGTGTGCAGCCCGCCGCACAGCGCCTCCAGTCTTGCCACCCTTTCCGTCTTGACGGCATCCTTGACCTGATCCTTCCACCCGGCGGCGACGGTTCCGGGGCGGCGGGAATAGGGGAACACGTGGATGAACGCCGGTCTGACGCGGTCCTTGAGGAATGAATATGTCTCCTCGAACAGTTCCTCTGTCTCTCCGGGCAGTCCGGCGATGACATCTATCCCGAAGAACACGAAGGGTTTGTCGTCCTGCCCGGCCTTAGGATCCATCCTGGAGCGGATGTAGTCGATCCTGTCGGCGAAGAATTCCGTCGTGTAGCGGCGGCCCACCCTTTTCAGGATCGTGTCCGACCCTGACTGTAAAGGAATATGGAAGTGTGGCTGGAACTTGGTGCCGGAGGCTATCCAGTCCACGATGTCCTCCGTTATGAGATTCGGCTCGATTGACGAGATCCTGTAGCGTTCGATGCCTTCCACGTCGTTGAGGCGTTTCAGCAGATCGAGGAAACTCTCGCCGGTCGTCCTGCCGAAGTCCCCGGTGTTGACTCCGGTGATGACAATCTCCTTGATTCCGGTTCCTGCTATCCTGCGGGCCTGCTCCAGCACTTCCGAAATCGGTATATTCCTTGAGTTTCCTCTCGCATAAGGCACTGTGCAGTAGGCGCAGAAGTTGTTGCATCCGTCCTGCACCTTGAGGAACGACCTCGTCCTTTCCTCCGACGAGAACGCCGCCATAGTCTCCTTCGAGATCTCCTTGTATTCCGCCGCGCTCATCGGTTTTTCTATGGTGATGTTTCCGGCGGCGGACATGGCACCGCCGGAAACATTCAGAAGAAGTTCCATTGTGTCAGGAACCACACGGGACTTCTCCTTGGCGCCGAACACAAGCGACACACCGTCTATGGCCAGCAGATCGTTCCGGCGAAGCTCGGCGTAGCAGCCTGTGACGATGATCCTGGCTCCGGGGGAGACCCTGTGCATCTTCCGGATCACATTGCGGCACTTCTTCTCGGCCCTCTCCGTGACAGAGCAAGTGTTGATCAGGTAGACATCAGCCTGCTCCTCCCACGGGACGACCTCAAGGCCGTTCGCCGTGAAACCTCTCTCGTAAGTCGATGTCTCGGCGTAGTTGAGCTTGCAGCCGAGTGTCAGAAACGCTATCCTCATCCTAAAACCTCCAGATTGGATCGCCATAAGTCACGGTGACACGGGACCAGGCGCACGGCCCGTTCACCGGCGGTTTCATCTTTGAAACCCTTATCTTGATGAAAAGGAAGTCCTTGAACTCCTTACGGACGGCGTCCAGTATCCTGCCGGCGACATTCTCAAGCAGGTTGGACGGCACCGCCATCTGCTCCGCCACTATGTCGTAGATCCTCCCATAGTCAGCCGTCTCCCTAAGGTCGTCGGTCTTCACAGCCTTCTTCAACTCCGTCTCGGCGTGGAAGTCAACCAGAAACGTGTTGCCCTCCCGCCGTTCTTTCTCCAGGCAGCCGTGAAAGGCGTGGAATTCCATCCCTTCAAGTTCAATTATACCGTCGTAGTCCATGTTCAAGATCCTTTGGTTTAAACATCTGCGAAGTTAGGCATAAAACTGTAAAAAATGCGTCTTGCGGAACGAGACGGGTGTCGTTTTTTCTGAAAATATGGCAAAAGAGACGCAAAAAGCCTCTTTAGCCATATTGCTTATGGATTCTTTTCGCTATATTTGCAGGTGATAGATTTGAGCGTTGGCCGGACAAAGGCACGCCTTGACACAGACCTGATTATTTTACAGAACTAAATTATTATAACTATCATGAAATCTTATTTTAGAATCCTGTCGGCATTGTCTGCAGTCGCTACCGTCATCGCGTTCTCCGGATGCGGTGGAAAAGAGCAAGAACAGCCAAAGCCTGACTCGGTAAAGGTAAGCGGTGTGTCGATCGACAAGCCTACCCTTAGCATGACTGAGGGTGAAACCGCTAATCTAACAGCTATCGTTATGCCGGAGAATGCCACCAACAAGGCCGTGGCGTGGAAGAGCGGCAATTCCGGCGTGGCCGATGTTGACGCCAGCGGAAAAGTCACTGCCGTGAAAGCCGGCACCTCCGACATCACTGTCACCACGGCGGACGGCGGCAAGACCGCTACCTGCAAGGTGACCGTGGCCTCCAAGGCCGTTCCTGCCACCGGACTTACCCTGAGCCTTTCGAGCGTCGCATTCGTCGAAGGACAGACGAAGTCCATCAATGCCACTGTCACGCCGTCCAACTCCACGGACGAGGTTGTCTGGCCGAGTCCTGCCCAGCTCACCTCCAACGGCGGAGGGTCGTACACCGCCAAGAAGGCTGACGATTCTGAAAGCTTCGACCTCGAAGTGAAAGCAGGTGCGGCGAGCGCGAAGGCCGGCGTGACGGTCTATCCGATGTGGTTCGTTGAATTCCTCACTGACAAACTGGTGCCTGACGGATCCACGAGCACAATCACTGAAGGTGGCGAGTTGACCTGCTACTTCTCGAAGAAGAAGACCGGAATCACAGGCGATTTCTACATCGGGGATGACATCCTTCCTGCGGGTGATTTCACCGTCAGCTCCTCGGAAGCCGGCATCGCCACTGTGAAAAAGGTGGTCGTCAGCAGCAAGTACAATGGTTTCAAGGTGGTGGGCAAGAAATTAGGCTCTTCCACTATCACCGTCAAGATCGGCGATGTGTCCAGATCAATCAAGGTGACCGTGACCGAGAAGACCGTTCCGGCGACGGGACTTAACGTCACCCCTCAGAATCTCACTTTTGTCGAGGGACAGACGAAGTCATTCAGTGCCGCCGTCACGCCGTCCAACTCCACGGACAACGTTGTCTGGCCGAACAGTTCCTACCTCACCTCCAAGGGCGGAGGAACGTACACCGCCAATAAGCTTGGCTTTGACAACTATGTCGGCTTCGAGCTCGATGTGAAAGCCGGCTCGGTGACCAAGAAGGCCGGTGTGATGGTTTATCCGATGTGGTTTGTCCATTATAGTAAGAACAAGTATGAGTTGGTACCTGATGGCTCCACGTATGAACTCGATAAAAACAAAAAGATAGCTTGCTACTTCTCAAAGAAGAAGTCTTATGCCACTCATGAAGACCGAATCGATAGAGACATCCTCTCTGAGGGTGATTTCACCGTCACCTCCTCAGACAACAGCGTCGCCACTGTTAGAAAATCGACCGTTGGAGCCGGAGGCAGAATATACCACGGATTTGATGTGTCAGCTTTAAATGTAGGTAGTTCCACGATCACCGTCAAGATCGGCGACGTGTCCAGGTCATTCAATGTGACCGTGACCGAGAAGACCGTTCCGGCGACGGGACTTAACGTCACCCCTCAGAATCTCACTTTTGTCGAGGGACAGACGAAGTCATTCAGTGCCGCCGTCACGCCGTCCAACTCCACGGACAACGTTGTCTGGCCGAACAGTTCCTACCTCACCTCCAAGGGCGGAGGAACGTACACCGCCAATAAGCTTGGCTTTGACAACTATGTCGGCTTCGAGCTCGATGTGAAAGCCGGCTCGGTGACCAAGAAGGCCGGTGTGATGGTTTATCCGATGTGGTTTGTCCATTATAGTAAGAACAAGTATGAGTTGGTACCTGATGGCTCCACGTATGAACTCGATAAAAACAAAAAGATAGCTTGCTACTTCTCAAAGAAGAAGTCTTATGCCACTCATGAAGACCGAATCGATAGAGACATCCTCTCTGAGGGTGATTTCACCGTCACCTCCTCAGACAACAGCGTCGCCACTGTTAGAAAATCGACCGTTGGAGCCGGAGGCAGAATATACCACGGATTTGATGTGTCAGCTTTAAATGTAGGTAGTTCCACGATCACCGTCAAGATCGGCAATGTGTCCAGATTTTTCGATGTGCTCGTGACCAAGTAGACCGTTCCGGCGACGGGACTTACCCTGACTCCTAAGAGCCTCGCATTCGTCGAGGGACAGACGAAGTCCATCAGAGCCACCGTCACGCCGTCCAACTCCACGGACGAGGTTGTCTGGTCGGATCATTACTTATTTGAAAACAAAGGTGGTGGCTTGGCACTCTCTGCAAGGGTCGTGACCTACGAATACAAATACGTAGGAATCGAGATAGAAGCTCTGCAGGATAATGAAGGCGAATTTTTCAGTGTCGGAATCGACGGCAGTGGAGGATTGAAAAAAAGTTTCTATGTGTATGTGGAAAAATAACAAGGCATCATAAATACTCTACTCGTTGACTTTATTCGGAAGGAGGGCATGCAATGGTATGCCCTCTTTTCTTGTTGGTGCACCTCCCGGCCAAATCGATCCGCTCCGGAGGCTTGCCCGGAAGCGTGCCCGGCGCGTGTTGGCTCCGTCCGCAAAATCTTCCTGCGGGGGCTGCGGAGATATTCAAATGAATTTGTACCTTTGTGTGCGATATGGCTAAAGGAAAACTTTATTTGATTCCCTCGCCGTTGGGGGAATATGATCCGGCCCAGGTCATTCCGGCTCCGGTGCTGGAACGTCTGAGGTCGATTCGGAAATATGTTGTCGAAGAGGCCAGGACGGTGCGGCGCTATCTGTCCGCGGCGGGGCTTAGGGGACACATCGGCGAATTGGAACTCAGGGAGCTGAACGAGCACACACAACCTTCAGAGGTCGAGAGTCTTCTGTCAATGTTTTCCGATCCGGACGGATCGCCGTCCGATGTCGGGCTGATCTCCGAGGCGGGACTGCCGGCTGTGGCGGATCCGGGGGCTCGGCTGGTCGCGCTCTGCCATATTCATGGAATACAGGTCGTGCCGATGGTCGGGCCCTCGTCGCTGATGCTCGCGCTGATGGGGTCGGGGCTCAACGGTCAGTGTTTCGCGTTCTGCGGCTATCTGCCGGCCAAGACGGATGAGCGGCGCAAGGCCATCCGCGAGATCGAGCGGCGCTCCTCACAGTTGAACCAGACGGAGATGTTCATTGAGACACCCTACCGCAACGATTCGATGATGGCTGATCTGCTGGCCGCGCTGCAGCCGAAGACCCGCCTTTGCATCGCCGCTGACATCACCATGCCGGACGAGACCATCATGACCCGGACGGTCAGGGAGTGGCAGAAGTCTCCGGTCGTGATCGGCAAGCGGCCGTGCGTGTTCCTTATACTTGCTTAATTGACAGTTAGTTTGTTATTTTTAATAAGATGAAGAAGATTATCTCATTTGTTTTGCTGGCGGTGCTGATCGCCGCTCCGGCCAGGGCCGGGGTAAAGGCTCCGAAGGATGAAAAGGTTAAGAATGTCATTCTGATTATCGGTGACGGAATGGGACTTGGAGCCGCTGCCGCCTGGATGGCGAACAACGATTTCGGGCCGACCTGCTTTGACCGCTCGCAGTTCGCGGCGATCGTCAAGACTTACTCTGCCAACAGCAAGACCACTGATTCCGCCGCCGCGGCCACGGCGATGGCGACCGGCCACAAGACCAACAACAGCATGCTCGGTATGCTTCCGGACAGCACCAAGCCGGCCAGCATCGCCCGGCTTGCGAAGGAAAAAGGCAAGTCTGTGGGGATAGTCGTCACATCGTACGTTCTGGACGCCACTCCGGGGGCGTTTTATGCCCATGTGGCCCGACGGGGAGAGAGAAAGAACATCGCCGAGGATCTGATCGCGTTCAGGCCTGACGTGATCGTGGGAGGAGGACGGAAGTATTTCACCGCGCCGAAATACACCGATGTCAACCTTGTGGAGAAGGCCAAGGACGCGGGCTTCACCTATGTCGGGTCCCCTGAGGAGTTCTACACCACCCGGGCCACTCCAATTCTGGGACTGTTTGATGACGGTCCGGAGATCGAGGCCACGCAGACGGATTCCGACCTGCTGACGGATCTGGCCGGGCACACGCTTGAGATCATCGGCGCCAACAAGCATGGCTTCTTCGCGATGTTCGAAGGCTCGCTGATCGACCATGCCGCCCATGCCAACAACACCGAGGATGTGATCTGGAGAATGGAGGCGTTTGACAAACTGGTCAACAGCGCCTTCGACTATGCCGACGCACACGAGGGAACGCTCGTGATCGTGACAGCCGACCATGAGACCGGCGGTGTCTCTCTGGTTCCAGGCAGCAAGGATTTCACTAAAGGGGAGAGCGGTCTCGGCGTGAAGTACTCGACAACAGGCCACACGGCGGCTCCGGTGGTGCTTTATTCCTATGGAGCGTCCGCCTGGAGATTCAGCGGAGTGATGGAGAACACGGACATATTCAAAAGAATCAAGAGTGTTTTGATAGACAAAAGATAGCCTTTATGAAAAAGACTTTTTTGATTGTGGTGACGCTGATGGCCCTCATGCCGTCGGCGTCAGCCATTTCCGGCCCCGGGGACATCATACCGGCCCCGGTAAAATACGTGACCTCCGGTGAGGGATATTCCTTGAAAAAGGATGGGAGCGACATTCGGGTCCATCTGGCTGACAGGGGCTTCTCCAAGGAAATCAAGGGATTGAATATTCCGGAATTCGCGCGGGACGAGGCCTACAGGCTCACCGTCGGGAAAAAGGGGATCGACATCTTCGCCCTCACGGAAACCGGTGTCTACCGCGCCAGGACGAGCCTCGGGATGATACTTGACAGGGATTCCACCCTGAGTCATTGCGAGATTCTTGACTACCCGAGATTCCGCTACAGAGGCCTGATGCTGGACATTTCCCGCAATTTTCGTGACAAGGACTTCATCCTTAAGCAGTTGGATGCGATGGCTGCGGTGAAGATGAGCACGCTCCACCTGCACCTGACCGACGACGCGGGGTGGCGGATCCAGATCGACGCATACCCCGAACTGACCCGGAAGGCGGCATGGCGGGTAGGGAAGACTTACGAGGAATGGGTTGCCGGAGGGAAGGAATATTCCTTGGAAGGCGCTCCGTTCGCATCGGGAGGCTATCTGACCAAAGCCGATGTGAAGGAGATTGTTGAATATGCCGCCGCAAGGCATATTGACATCATTCCGGAGATAGAACTTCCCGGGCATTCCGGTGAGGTGCTGGCGGCCTATCCTGAGCTCTCCTGCCTCAGCCCGGACGGCACGGAACACCGCATCTCTGGCGACCTCTGCCCCGGAAAGGACGGGACTTTCGGGATGTTCGAGGCTATCCTTGACGAGGTGATCGGGATGTTCCCTTATGAATATGTCCACATAGGCGGCGACGAGGCCTCGAAGCGCAATTGGAAGGAGTGTCCTGACTGCCGCCGCAGGATGGAGGCCGAGGGCCTTAAGGATGTGGACGAGCTGCAGAGCTATCTGGTCAACAGGGTGACAAGGTTCCTTGAGTCCAGAGGCCGCCACGCCATCGGCTGGGACGAGATCCTGGACGGAGGACTCGCCGAAGGTGCCGCCGTGATGTCCTGGAGAGGCACGCAGGGCGGAATCACCGCCGCCGGTATGGGACACGATGTCGTGATGTCGCCGGGGGACTACTGCTACTTCGACTCCAGTCAGGACGCGCCGTTCTCCCAGCCGAAGTCGTTCAGCGGCTACCGTCCTTTGGAGCAGGTCTATTCGTTCGAGCCGACCGATGGCATCGACAATGAATATGTCGCCCACATCCTCGGCCTTCAGGCCAACCTCTGGTCCGAGTTCGTCCCGACAGGGGAGTACATGGAGTACCTCCTCTACCCTCGCGCCTTCGCCATCGCCGAGATCGGCTGGAGTCCGGCTGGAAGCAAGGATTATCCTCGTTTCCGGGAGAATGCCGTCAGGCTCGCTGAGTGCCTTCGCTCAAAAGGCTACAACGCTTTTGATTTGAGGAACGAGATCGGCCCGAGGCCGGAGTCCCTGGTTCCGCTTGAGCATCTTGCCGCCGGAGCGAGGATCACCTACAATGGCCGGAAATATTCCGCCGGCTATCCCGCCGGAGGTGACAACGCCCTTGTGGACGGCCTTCGCGGAGGCTGGTTCTACAAGGACAACCGCTGGCAGGGATTCCTGTGTGATGTCGATGTCACCATCGACCTCGGCTCTGTCAAGGACATCCACTACGTAGGCGCGACCTTCCTCTCCCACACCTCCGCCGAGGTAGGTTTCCCGGTCAGGACGGAGGTCCGCTTCTCCGAGGACGGTGTCACCTTCACCGATCCAGTAGTCTGCCTGCTGCAGGTCCCGGACACCGACTCCTGCGCCCTTCTGAACACCCTAGGCACAGCAGTCAACGCCAAAGCCCGCTACATCAAGTACAAAGCCGTCCGCGACGACGTGACCAAGAACCGCAACCACGCCTTCATCTTCATCGACGAGATAGTGGTCAACTAGCGCGGAAGAAACAGTTCCGTTTTTTTGTCTCTATTCTCGTCAATCCGGATAGTGGTCAACTAACGCGGAAGTAACAGCGGAAAACATACGGCTAATCGAAAAACATGTCACTTAATGACACCTTTTTCGATTAGCTTCAGGATGCCTAAAAAACACGTTTTACAGAGTTACTCCATAAGAACGTGGTTTACAGGGTGACTCCGACTGAACACGGTTTGCAAGGTGACTTCATAAGAGCACGTTTTGCAGGGTGACTCCATTCCCGACTTTTACGAAACACGTTCAGCCGAAGAGGGCATAGAAGGCCGCCAATTGATGAATATGATGAAAAACTATCACAGTTCCCTTCGACTTTTTCAGCATATTCATCAATCCACCGGCGCCAGAGGCCTCTTCGGCTGAACGTGTTTCGTAAAAACTCCGCGCCGGCGTTCACCAGGTAGTAGCGTAAGAATTTTTTCCGAATATGTATGCAAGATTTCGGGGCGGCGGGATTCGGTAATACGTAGCCCCGCTGCTTGATTTATTCTTAAACTAGTCTTTGCAGAGCATTATCTGCTGGATGAGGTGATCGGTTGACTGCATTCCGGCGGAGCCGATCCTGCCGAGATTCCGGATAGTCTTCTCGATGTCCTTGTCGATGATGCCGTCGGTCTCCTTGATGCAGATTCCTCTGAGGGCGAGGACGCAGGACTGGACGGCGCAGGCCACTCCGGAGGCCACTTTCATCGCACATCCGACCTTGGCACCGTCACAGACCATACCGGTGATGTTTCCGATCATATTCTTGATCGCCGAGCAGACTTGGTCGTAGCTTCCTCCGCGGAGGAACACGATTCCGCAGGCTGATCCGGTCGAAGCAATCACGCAGCCGCACAGGGCCGAGAGCTTGCCGAGATAGCCTTTGATGTGGATGGCCACAAGGTTGCTCAGGATCAATGCCCTGGCCAGTTTCTCATCATCAACGTCGTACTTCAGGGCGTATGCTATCACCGGCATGCTGACCGTGATGCCCTGGTTGCCGCTGCCTGAATTGCTCATCGCCGGGAGTTTGCACCCTGCCATTCTGGCGTCGGACGCGGCGGCTGTCAATCCCATCGCGAAGCTCAGAAAATCATCGCCGAAGACCTCCTGCTGGTTCTCCCTGATGGACTTGCCGACCTCAAGACCGTACTTGCCTTTCAGGCCTTCCTTCGCGAGCGCGAGGTTCAAGTCCCTGTCTTCCAAGATGAAACGGATGTCCTCGAAGGCGGCGCCGAGGGCGAATGAGTATATTTCCTCAACTGTCAGGTTGTAGTCCAATGCCCCTTTGACCGGAGAGGACTTGCCGCTCCCTCCCTTCCTGAAGTCCGAGGCGGAGCCGTCAATTCCTGTCTCGACAATCCTGTCGTGGTCATCCTCGATCACCGTCCAGGCGTTGTGTCCCGGAGTAGTCACCGTCACCTTGACATAGAGGATTTTGGGACTGTCGGCGACCTTGATCTTCACCTTGCCGTCCTTGACAAGGGCTTTGGCGGAGTTGACATTCTCGTCTGTCAGGTCTTTCAGCACTTCCAGGCCGTAGGAGCTATTCCCGCAGACCGCGCCAAGGGCGGCGGCGATGTGGAGACCCACCATGCCTGTCCCCGGGATTCCCACCCCCATTCCGTTCTTGAGGATGTTGCCGCTGACCTCGACACTGATCTCATAGTCAGCGACCGTCCTGGCCTTGCTTTTGAGCGTTTCCATGGTTCTCGCGGCTGCCAGAGCGACCGCGATCGGTTCCGTGCATCCTAATGCCGGCTTGACTTCCTTGTGAAGAAGTTCAATGATTTCGGATTCTCTTGGAGTCATAACTGGTTATTTGTCAAGAAATTTCATTATGTCATCAATTAGTGTTCCCATCTGTCCGCGGTCTTTGATGACCTCTATCGGGAAGCCGATGCAGACGGTTCTGTAGCCGTTGCCCTCGTAGCAGGTGCCGGCAGAGATGTTTGTGTCCGTGTAGCGCATGAATGATTGCGCGCGGTCGCTGGCAGGGACGATGCCGTCAGGGGTCTCCACATTGTAGATCAGTGGGTTGCGATCCTTGTGGAAGGAGATTTGATCAGCATTCAACTTAAGGAGTCCGTTGCTCTTGGCGGCCACCGTGGCGTGGCGGCTGGCGAAGTTCGTCATCCACTTGTAGCCCAGCGTCTTCTCCACGAAGGCTTTGGTCGTGGCCCTGTAGGCGCTGTCTATTCTGATCGGGTAGATCCCGTCCCAGACATCCGTGCCGATGTTCGCACCGGAGACCAGCACATTGCCACCGTTGGCGGTGAAGCGCGTGACGGCTTTCTGAAGTCCGAGCGGGAAGACCGAGAATCTGTCGGCCACCTTGCCCGTCCCCACGACCGTGGTGATCTGCTTGCCGCAGATGATGTCCAGCGCGAGGTCGGAGTCTGCCATAGTGTCATCTGCCGAGAAAGCCGACACGCTTGCCGAGTGGAACGCGTAGCCGGCGTCCATAAGCGCCTTTCCGTGGATTCCGCAGTAGTCGAAGGTGTTGCCGGCGAAGACCTTGCCGGCCTCGTCGGTCCAGCATGCGCCGAATCCCGGATTGTCATCGTCCAGCCAAGGCAGCGAGCGGCGGAACTGGTACTGCGGGCCGATGAAATTGATTTCTCTGACGTAAGGCACACCTGCGTCGATGTCGGCGTTGAATCCGGCATATTCAGGAGTGTCGAACCACGCAGGGGCGGAGACTCTGGTGAAGTTGTTGACCACGAGGACGCTCTTGCCGCTGCCGTGTCCGGGAACCCCCACGCTGAGCGTCTCGGACGGGAAACTCTTGCCTCCGTCGTTGTAGGCCACAATCCTGTAGCTGTAGATGTGACCGGGGGCTATGGAAAGTGTTGTGGAGATCACGTCTCCTGTGGTTTTGAACTCCTCCAGGATCCTGCCCTGGTCGAACACACCGTCGTCGATCCTTGTCTGGAGGATGTAGCCCTTCGGTGCGGCGGTCGCCTCCAGGGTGTCAGCCGTGGCCTTCCAGCTGAGCCTTACGGTGGCGTTGGAACATGTTTCGGGAGTGTCCGTGAAAGCTGTGGCGAATGAGTTGACAGGCAGAGGCTGTACGGCGTAGGCGCAGCCGTAGCGGGCGCTGAGGTACTTCAACATGCCTTTGTAGATGGCTCTGCTGACCGTGAAACGGAACGTAGGATCGAGTCCGAACTTCATGTCGGCGAAGTTCTGGTGGGAAAGAAGTTCCAGAAGCATCGCAGGGACTGTCGGCGTGCGGGATTCGCTGTAGGAACGGTCCCAAAGCCCTCTTCTGCTCCAGTCCGCGTTGAAGGTCTTGCGAACATCGTCCACGATTCCTGTCTGCACGAAGTCGGCGAGCATCCTCTGCTGAAGCCTTGACTCTCCGTTGGCGAACTTGTCGCTTCCGTCGTTGAGCAGGGTGTAGATCGACAGGGTGCCGACTATGGAGTCGTCCGGCGTGGTCCCGGCGTCTGTGTGGAAGGCGAACGCCAGGTCTATCGGAATGTTCAGTCCCTCCGCTTTCGGGTTCGTCCTTGAGCCTCCGGTCATCCAGCCAACCCACGCGCCGCGGTCTCCGTAGTCGGAGGTGTAGTCATCGGCGTATCTGTTGAGTATGGTGGAGTCCGCGCCGGCCCACTGCATCCAGTAGAAGGCTCCCTCCGTGAAGGACGGCATGCCTGAGGTGGCATATTCATTGACAGGCTGATCCTTAAGTCCTCTGGCGATCTTTCCCATGCCGCCGCCGAAGCGAACCGCGTCCGCTGTTATGACGGCGTTGCCCGGCACATTGTAGCCCTTAGGGACGCTGTTGTCGAGGATGACGCAGCCGTCCGTGCCTTTGTCGAACTCGAACGTGCCGAGGTAGATCCAGGTTCCGCCTCCCATCCTCTGGTTGACGATGAACTCGCTCTCGCCGCCAAGGTGCCTGACCGTGTAGCGGGCGCACGGTGTGCTGTGCGGAAGCGTCTTGTAGGACACATAGACCGCATACTCTCCTCTTTCGGGGAAGTCCGGTGTCCAGCATGCCCGGGCGGCCTTTCCCCTCTGTCGGACGCGGCAGTCCGCCTGGCGCGCCGTACCCATCCGGAACGGATTGTCAAGACCTGAATATGTCGCCCGCGCGTCTGCGAAGCCCACACCGGCATCTGACCAAGAACCTGTCTCTGAATATCTTCCCTCAATCCTCACGCCTTCCCCGCGACCTTCCTCGAATGCCGGATCATTGTCCGCGACCACTTCCATCGTCTGCGGATCCCTTTCGCGCGGTGTCATCACATAGGCTCCGGCGTTCTCCAGCATCGGGATCAGGAACGGAAGCACGTAGCTTTGCGTGTACATGTCCTCCACGGTGTGGAGCATCGGGGCGCGCTGCCATTCCCAGCGGTCCGTCTTCTCCTCGAAGTACCGCCCGTGGCTCTGCCATAGCGCTATGTTCCGTCCGGTAAGCCCCTTGGCGAACGCCTGCCCGTCGGTCCTTGTGACGAACGGATGGACGTTGCGCAAGTCCGTGGTCCTGAACCTGTCGCTGATCGGTTTCCCGTTGTTGCCAAGGGATGGCATGACGTAGGACTCAAGCGATCTCTTTCCGATGAGAAGTTTCCCTACGCCGTACTTCGCGCAGGATTCGGGCAGAATGCTCTTGAGCGTCCGTCTCAGCCACTCGACATCCTCTGTTCTCCATGGAAAGTCGCCCATCGAGGGGGTGAAATAGAAATCCAGATCGTAGCCTCTTCTGACTACCTTGTTGGCCTTCACCTGGGCGGAAACCCTTGTCCTTTCCACCATCAGGGTCTGGAGAGAGTCCACCGCGTCCTTGAACTCCTTGACAGTCTGCGCGTCCAGACTTGTCGTCAGCAGGCAGGCGACGGCAGCGGCGGTTATGATTCTTTTGAGCATTTCGGTTTATTGTGTGTTTTTATTATCCGCAAATCAATGATCATCACGATGATGGAGGAAATGGCCAGTGCAAGCGTGTCCGCCACGAAATCCAGCGCGTCTCCGCTTCTGTAGCTCGTGAATGACTGCCCGATCTCCGTCCCGGCGGCGATCAGGCAACCGGCCATAAAGACCAGGCCGACGGCCAGGACGGTGTGCCGCGGCCTGCCTGTCATCCCGGAGAACGCGAGGTAGCAGAGGATAGGGAAGGGAAAGAACATCAGGAAATGCACCACCTTGTCCATAGGAATCCCGAACAGGTTGTCCTGGCCGATGTCAGGCAAGTCGCTGAAATGCCCGAAACAGCACCAGCCGACCATTCCGAGGTAGACGACCAGCAGCGCCAATGTCAGAATATTCCTTTTCCTCATCATAAGAATCCTATTTTAGAATAATCTCCCCGAAGTACTCCGGTCTGTGGAAATCCGGTTTCGTGGTCCTGATCGGGTTCCAGCTCAGGAAGTGCGGATGGGCGGTGAGATCCCCGCATTTGTAGAAGTTGCCCCTGAGACTGACCGGGAGGTTGTCCCTGTCTATTCCAATCAGTTCGAAAGGAATCAGCATGGCCACCGTCCAGCTGAAGATCCTGTCGGAGACAGTGACCGCCTTCCTTTCCAGGGAACTGTGTCTGATGACGCTCCGGAGCAGTTCCGGTGCGATCAGGGTCTTGTCGATCCTGCTTGTCCTCTTGGAGGCCAGCAGGGAACCGATGCAGGTGAGCTCGAAGTTGTAGTAGGTGCCGTCGTACGGATCCGTCACGAAAAACTCGCAGCAGCTGTCCTCCCAGCTGTTTCCGTTGTCCTCAATGGCGGTGGCGCGCAGGTCAAGCCCCCTGACGTGGAACATGACAGCGAGGTGACTCTCGGTGCGGGCTATCGACCCGTTGCAGTCAGGGGCGTAGGGCGCGTCCTTCGGCCAGTTACGCTCGCAGACCGCGAACTTCGAGGCTCCTTTCTCCATCGCAAGATCCAGCTCCTGCATATTCATTCTTTCAAGTCCCTCGATGAACGGGACCCTGATTTGTCTGGCGACGTTTTTCATCTTCTTCCGTGAATATATCCATGAAGGCTAAAGCGCCTGCATGTCGTTGAGTTTCTTGTAGTAGCCTTCCTGGGCAAGCAGCTCCTCGTGCCTGCCGCGCTCCACGATCCGGCCCTCGTCCATCACGATGATCTCGTCGGCGTTCCTGATGGTCGAAAGCCTGTGGGCGATCGCGATGGTAGTTCTTGTGGACATCAGGCGGTCGAGAGCCTCCTGCACGATCTTCTCGGACTCGGTGTCCAGAGAGGCCGTGGCCTCGTCGAGGATCAGGATCGGAGGGTTCTTGAGGATGGCGCGGGCGATGCTGATTCTCTGTCTCTGTCCGCCGGAGAGCTTCACGCCCCTGTCGCCGATGTTGAAGTCGTAGCCGCCCTCCTTCTCCATGATGAAGTCGTGGGCGTTGGCAATCTTGGCCGCCTCGATCACGCTTTCCATGGTGGCGTTCTCCACTCCGAAGGCTATGTTGTTGAAAATGCTGTCGTTGAAGAGGATCGACTCCTGGTTGACATTGCCGATTATGCTCCTCAGGTCGGCGATCCGCACGTCCCTGATGTCGGTGCCGTCGATGGTGATCGCCCCGCCGGTCGGGTCGTAGAACCTCGGAATGAGGTCCACAAGGGTGGATTTTCCGGCTCCGGAAGCCCCCACGATGGCGATCGTCCTGCCTTTAGGAATCTCCAGGCTCACGTCATCCAGTACCTTCCTCTGTCCGTCGGGGTAGTGGAAGTTCACGTGGTCGAAGGTGATCCTGTCGTTAAATCCGCCGAGCGTCTTAGGCTCCCGAGGCTCCACGATGTCATTCTCCGCGTCCAGTATCTTGTTGATCCTCTCCATCGAGGCCATGCCCTTCGGGATGGCGTACCCTGCCTTCGCGAAATCCTTGATCGGGTTGATGATGCTGTAGAGGATCACCATATAGTAGATGAATATGGGCGCGTCGATGGTCGATTTCCCTCCCAGGATCAGGGTTCCGCCGAACCACAGCACTATCATGATCAGCACCGTTCCCAGGAACTCGCTCATAGGGTGGGCGAGGGACTGGCGGATCGTCACGCGGTTGCTCTTCTTCCTCATCGCCTCGCTCACGTTGTCGAACCTTTCGGACATCTTCCTCTCGGCGATGAAGGCCTTGATGATGCGCAGCCCGCCGAGGGTCTCCTCCACCTGGGCCATCACGTCGCTCCAAAGCTGCTGTACCTCAAGCGATTTCCTCTTAAGGTTCTTTCCCACGACACCCATCACCCACATCATCAGCGGGGCGAAAAGGATGGTGAAGGCCGTCATCTGCCAGCTGATCACGAGAAGGGCGGCGAAATAGAAGAAAATCAGGATAGGGTTCTTGATGAGCATCTCGATCGATCCCGTGATGGAATTCTCCACCTCCTGCACGTCACCGCTCATCCTGGCGATGATGTCGCCTTTCTTCTCCTCCGAGAAGAAGCCCAGCGGAAGGGCCAGGATCTTGTTGTAGATGTCCATCCTGATGTTCTTCACCACACCCGTCCTGATCGGCACCATCACGGCGGACGAGCCGAAGTAGCAAGCCGTCTTCAGCGCGGTCATCACCACAAGGAATATGCACAGGAAGAGCAGCACCATCGACGCTCCGAGTGTCGAGATCTGCTGCTCCAGCTGCCAGTAGACGTTGCCCATGAAAGCGTCCCCCAGATCCTTGAACGGCATCTGCCAGACCTCGTTCCACGGGGTGAATGAATAGACCGTCTCGTTGATCTTGAACAGGATCCTCAGGATCGGCACGATGATGGCGAACGAGAATATGTTGAAGACCGCCGAAAGGATATTCAGAATTATCGAGCCGGCGAGATATTTCTTGAAAGGCGCGACATAGCGCTTTATCATTGACCAGAATTCTTTCATTGTCAGAGTATTTTTTCCAACCAGTGGAAGATAAGGAATATTCTTTTGCGTAGTATTTCGTAGTCAAGCGTCCCGGCAGTGTCCGAGGTCTTGTTGGTGAGCATGGTGATGCCGGAGGTGAAGACCGCGCAGGTCAACCCGTTCTGCGTGAAGACCTTCTGGTCGCCGAACCTTCTGTGGAACATTTCCGTGAAGCTCTGGCTTCCGTAGTAGTTCGTGGCGATGTCGAGTCCGAGTCCCGGCCCTTCGTTCGCGCGGGTGAGGTCAAATGTGAACTGCCCGCCGCTGAGCATGATCAGAAAGTCGTTCCTTCCCTTGTGGATCGGCTCCAGTGTGCTGCCGATAATGTCCAGCACGACGGTGGCGTAGATCTTGTCCATGGTGATCGCCTCGCCGCTGGACGGATTCCTCAGACTGCCGCTACGGATTTCCGCCATCAGCGCCTCCGCCCCTGCGGAATTCCTTTCCTTGGCGTCCGTGGCCACGAAGATGAGATTCTTTCCGTAGTCCCGTCCTAGCTCCTTCATCTTCCCGAACATCACGGCCAGGTTCAGCATGGCGACAACGCCGGAGGCATTGCTGTCCGCTCCCGGATAGAGATTCCCGTCGATGACCCCGTGGCTGTCATAGTGGGCGGCGATGATCACATACTTGTCCTTCCCGGAGGTGTTTTTTCCCGGCAGGAAACCGATGATATTCCTTCCCACCGCGCCGCGGCACCCTTCATCATCATTTTTCAATGCGGAGCCACCGTCCGTTCCGTGCGTTCCGTCCGTTCCGCCCGTTCCGTGCATTCCGTCCGTTCCGCCCGTTCCGCCCGTTCCGTCCGTTCCGCGCATTCCGTCCGTTCCGTGCATTCCGCCCGTTCCGCCTTCCGCCGGGAGTCTGAACGAGCGGCTCCAGCTGCCGTCGAAAGGCATCAGGCCAATGCTGGCGTAATGCCTTGAGATCCAGAACGCCGCTTCGGTCGCCCCTCTTGTGCCGGAGGCGCGCCCGCCGAACGAGGGGGCCGATAGGAACTCCACCTCCCTTCTCAGGCTCTCGGATGAGATGTATTTCTCGGCATTCCTTCCGGAAGGCACCATCCTGACACTGTTCTGCTGCGCGGAAAGCGCCGCCGCGTCCGCCAGAAGAAGAATGAATATGAAAAATTTATAAAAATGCGTCTTCAAGGCACGATAAATGTTTATCTTTGCAAACGACAAAATTAGGAATTTTAAGCCTTAAAGTAAAATATATTTGTATGAAAAGGTCAGTGCTGACTCTGTTTTTCCTGTTGTGCCTCGCTTTGGTCGCCAATGCGCAGTACGACAAGGATGTGTTCAACTTCAGAGGTAGAGCGGCTCTGGCTGACGGTAACTATTCAGAGGCGATCGGCCATTTCAACGTTCTTGCGAGGCTTGACTCGACTGATTGCTGGACATTCTTTTACAGAGGCATCGCCAAGTACAATCTGGGAGACCTTCGCGGTGCCCAGGCCGACTTCAACACATCGGTACGTCTGAATCCCGTCTTCACCAACGGCTACCACTACAGGGCCATCACCCTGAGCCGTTCCGGGAAATATGACGAGGCTCTGAAGGATCTGGAAAAGGCACTTGAGCTTCGCCCGGGACTCAATGGCCTCTATTTCAGCAGGGGAGTGACCTATTTCCTCGCCCAGCAGTTCGACAAGGCCGTGAGCGACTTCGACCGCTACATCAGAAAGGAGCCGAAGGATCCGTCAGCGTTTCTCAACAGAGGCGCCTCCTATCTTTTCCTCGGCGACACCACAAAGGCTTTGGAAGACTACAACCGGGCGATCAAACTGGACCGCTTCGACCCCGAGGGCTACATCAGAAGGGGACGCGTCTATGCTTTGCGCAAGGACTACAAGGATGCCATCGGCGACATGGACAAGGCCATAGGCCTGGACACGACGAACACCTTCGCCTATTTCAACAGGGCCTTGATGTACTACGACCAGAACAACTACAACGCCGCGATGAGCGACCTCAACAGGGTCCTGCGGGACGAGCCTGGCAACGCCCTCACCCTCTACAACCGAAGTCTGATCAACGCGCAGGTCGGGAACATGGAGGAGGCGCTTGCCGACATGGATCACGTCATCAACATCAATCCGGAGAATGTGCTGGCCTACTACAACAGAGCCTCGTACTTCGTCCGGATGGGCCGCTGGCTCGACGCCCTGGACGACTACGACAAGGCGATCGAGCTTTATCCCGACTTCGCCAAGGCCTACCTGAACAGATCCTACGTCAAGAATATGCTCGGACGGGCGAAGTCCTCGAAGCAGGACTACGACATCGCCCAGAAGAAGGTGCAGGAGTACCGCGCGAAGAACGCCTCCGAGGCCGGCTCGTTCGCCGACACGACCAAGAAGTACAGCGCGTTGATCGCACTGGACGCGGATTTCGCAAAGAAAGACTTTGACAATGAGCTTCTTCAGAACCGTGACATCAACATCCGCCTGAAATCGTTGTACAAGTTCAGCCTCGCGGCGCGGCGTGACAATCAGAACGTGGCCCTCAGGCACCGCTACGAGAACCCACTGATCGACCAGTTCATCTCGGATTCTCCGGTGATGATGACCGTCTCCAACTCCGACTCGCTTGTAAAGCCGGTGTTCGCCCACGGCATCGATGCCTCGATCTACGGCGACTCCTATCTCTCAGCCGGCAATCCGAACTCTTTGTCGGAAGCGGACAGGGCGTTCATCAGAGGCCTCTACGATGTCCAGTCCAAGCAGTACACCTCCGCGCTGAATCAGTTTGACACCGCGGTCAATGCCGAGAGCGACGGGAAATATTCAGAGTACTACAAGGCGTTCTATTACCTGAACAGGGGAGTGCTGCGCGCCGAGATGATCGACTTCATCTCCTCCATCGAGAACAATGTCCAGACCCTGACGATGGATGACAAGGGTACCACCCGCGCCCGTGTGAGGGATCAGGTCAGCCGGACGTATGACTATTCGGAAGCCATTGACGACATGCTTGCCGCCGACCGCCTCTTGCCTGGAGTGCCGTACATCTATTTCAACCTGGGCAACCTCTACTGCCTGTCCTCCAAGTTCGTGGAGTCGGTGGACAGCTACACGAAAGCCATCAGTGTCTACCCTTACATGGGCGACGCCTACTTCAACAGAGGCTTGGTGCTGATCTACTTGAAGGACAAGGAGAAAGGCTGCATAGACCTCTCCCGCGCCGGCGAGCTTGGCGTAAGCGACGCCTACAGTGTGATTTCGAAATATTGTGAGGAGGAGAAGAATTGATGTTGAAGTTTCTGAGCCTCTCCAGCGGCAGCTGCGGCAACTGCTATTTCCTTTCCGACGGCAAGTCCGGCCTCCTGATCGACGCCGGCGTGAGTGTCCGCCGCCTGAAAAAGACCTTGGCGGAGCACGGCCTGGGCACGGATGCCTTTCAGGCCGTTCTAGTGACCCACGACCATCTGGACCACATCCGCCACCTTGGCTCCTACTGCAAGCATCTGGGAAAGCCGGTCTACGCCACCGCCGTTCTCCACGAGGCCCTTTCCCATCACACCTTCACCCAGGCCCACATAGCCTCCTACCGCCGCATCCTTCCCGCCGCCCCCGTCAGAGTAAGACTGCGCGATGATGTTCCCGAAGAGGATCTCCCTTTGGTAAGCCACTTTGTGGTGCCGCACGACGCGACCCAGACCGTAGGCTATTTCATAGAATGGTCTTCCGTCAGTTTCTTCCTGATGACCGACGCCGGCCGCGCGACCGACGAGGCCATTGAATATGCCCGGAAGGCAGACACCGTGGTGATTGAGTCCAACTACGATTCAGGAATGCTCATAGGAGGCCCCTACCCCCACGACCTAAAGATGCGTATCTGCCAAGGCAACGGCCACCTGAGCAACGACGAATGCGCCTCCGCCATCCGCCGCTTCTGGCACCCCGGCCTGAAGAACCTCTTCCTCTGCCACCTAAGCGAGAACAACAACACCCCCTCCCTAGCCTTCGCCTCCGCCGCCGAAGCCCTCCGCTCCATCCGTGTAACCCCCTCCGCAAAAGACCTCCTCTCCATCCGTGTCACCCCCTCCGCCAAAGCCCTCCTCTCCATCCGTGTGACCCTCTCCGCCAAAGACATAACCAACCTCCAAACCCTTCCCCGCACCCACGCCTCCCAACTCTTCCTCCTGGGCCGCTGACCAAATCCCCGTCCCATCCCCGGCCGGCATTTCCTCTGACAGCTCCCTCTTGCATTTCCGCTGACAGCTCCCTCTGGCATTTCCGCTGGCAGCTCCCTCTGGCATTTCCGCTGGCATCCCGGCTTACATCCCTCCCTATATCCCTGCTCACAGCATCATACTTCTATATTCCGTTCACTACCCGCTTGTCCCTTCCCGGGCGCGAATCCGCCCGAATCCCGCCTTGGTTGTCCCACATGTGACTCCGCGAGCGACAATCCGCCCGAATCCCGCCCAAATCGTTCATCTGTCTCTCCGTGTGCCTCCCCGGGCGCGAAACCGCCCGAATCCCGCCCTCATCGTTCACTGGCAAAACTCGATACCGGTGGATAGGAATTCTTGTACGAATGAGGAAGGAATTCTTATTTCGTGAGCTCACCGGATATTTTTTGAACGACTCTTTGATTTGATGCTTAAAAACATAAGTTATTGATAATTAATGATGCAAAATATTATTTTATCATAAAAAACAGAAATATATGTTTTTGATAGTAAATATTTCTGTTTCTTATTATCCGATATGAAAAATTGTCGTATTTTGGCGAAAAATGTAAAAACATGACTAAACGTAAACGACTAAAACTTTGGAAGGAGTATCGCACATGGCCGAAATGGTATTATCATGTGGTGCTGGACTCGATCGAAACAGGACAACTCTTTAATGACGAGAGTGAGTACGTGGACGGAATGAACACTGTTGCGATAGCTCAGTATATTCATAATGTCTCCATTGTGGTGTTTAATTTTATGATCAATCACGGTCATTTCCTTGTTTTGGCGACCGGAAACGACATTGTTAATTGTATGTCTTTCATATTCAGGAGAATAAATGCACGGCTGATTGCAAACGGCCACAGCCCCCTCCCGGAAAACTACGGCTTCAAACTCATTCGCGTGAAAGATAAAAAGCAACTTGAAGACACTATAGTGTACATTGCCAGAAATCCTTTAAAGGCATGTCCGAACATCGCTGCCCCGGGTTATCTATGGGGCTCTTGCAATTTGATATTCAGTGACATAAATAGACTTTTTGAAAAAGTACAAATAAAGGATCTTTCAGATAAGTTTTGCCGGAATACTTTTAGGACGAGGGTGAAACTGCCTGAAAATTACTACTTTAACAAAACCGTGGGTATGATACTTCCTGAGTCCTATGTGATGAACGGTAAGGCAGAGGAAGTGCTGAAGTCTTCATGGAACTATAGCAATCGTGTGGTCAGGGACTTTGATGCATATTTCAATCTCGCGGAAGGCATCGGCGAATTGGTGGTTTTGTCGGATGAAGAGGTTAACCTTATCATTCAACGAATGTTAAGAAATGAATATAAGGTCAGATTCCTCTCGGATTTAAGCGTGGATGAGAGGTGCCGCATGGCGATTGTCCTAAGGAAGAAATATAAACTCGACCTAAAGCGGATCTCAAGAAAGTTGCACATAGAGTTGAATATTCTTAAAAAGTTGTTCGAGTAGCAGCTGTTCTTTATTCGCATCTGAAATAACGGAGAAAACTTATGCCCCCCTCTGCAACGAGGTCACCATAGGAGTCTATAATTCTTCGACGGATTCACAAGCATCTCAGATCCATTTTCTAGTACCCATTCCATTATGCTTTGTTTTTCGCTTTATAGCTTGCAGAGTATCACTTGGGAATCTTCGGGCGAGAATAGCGTGGAAAGTCGCTTTGTGGGTATCAAGCGGGAGTCTTCGGGCGAGAATAGCGTGGAAAGTCGCTTTGTGGGTATCAAGCTGGAGGCTTCGGGCGGGAATTGCGTGAAAAGTCGCTTTGTGGGTATCAAGCGGGAGTCTTCGGGCGGGAATTGCGTGAAAAGTCGCTTTGTGGGTATCAAGCGGGAGTCTTCGGGCGAGAATTGAGAGAAAAGTCGCTCGCATGGTATCGGGCGGGATCCTGCGGGCGTGATTCTGCCTAGAAGTCACTCGTGGGGAATCCGCGATGCCATCATTGCTAAAATATGAAAAAAGTCAAAACCTGTGACCTACTCAAAAATAGTAATTCCCAACGGCATAGACACCTTCCATATCTCAATGACTTACGACGAACTCATCATACAGGGTGGCTGCTTCATGTAATTTATTACTCATATAATTGACGGCTTGCCTTGGATAGATGATCTTGACACCTGGGCCGTAACTCATGAACACCGAGAACATTTCAACATTGATCACGACCTCAATCTGGAAGATACAGCTGCCGTCCTCTTCATCCATCTCCAGAAGTATCTGCGACGGATGGACAGGCTTCGTGCTTATATATCGGCTCTGCTCGCGCGTCGCCCGGAACCTTACCTTCCGAGGGGTATTCCTTATATTCTTGCTCACTCCGATTACATTGTCAAAGAAGTGCTCGGAATCGAAATCTGGATTCTCCCGGAAAGGGATGTCGGCAGGTTCAATGCTTACAATTCTGTCAAGAGCGAGATTGAACAGGACAAGATCGGCCGCACGACTGCCGAAGAGGAACCAGCGGTTACGGAATTCCTTCAGAAGATATGGGTACAATATGTATTCCTGAGGCTCTCGCGCAGAAAAAGACTGATACGATACCGGAGCGTCTGCTTATGAGCAATGTAGTTGTACAACGGATTAAGCAGTTTCAGCCCTTTCAAGTCCGGCACATTGTCAAAATGCACAATGGGCTTGCGGTTGTTCTTTGTAACGGCCAACTTATCTTGGAGACGGCTTATGACATCGCTCATTTCTGAGAATTGGTCAAAATCCTGCAACTGGCGAAGCATGTCGACCGCTTCCTGCATAACCTCATAGTCGTTCTGGGACAACGGCATGTCCGTTATGCTGTAATCCGGGTCAGAATACCGGTAATACTTGTGGTCATAAACCTCAATAGGAGCATTATAACCCAATTTATCTGAACTCATCATCTGGATATCAGCCTGAACCGTACGGGGCCACTTGATAGGTGTGTGGATGCTGCCGGGGAGATGACGCAGAATCTGAAGCTCAAATATGATCGCAAGGGTTGTCTTTGTGTCGCCAAATGGCTTAATGCCATACCGATGACGGCAGCACAGGCAGCTGAGAACATGAATCCGAAACGCGGCATGTGGGTTCGCATGATCCGTGCTCTCCGTTTAGGTGAATATTCACGCAAGCCTGGCATGGAGCATCTGGCTGAGATTCTTGATGTCTTCTACAAGCAGGACTATTCTACCTGGCAAGGCCGTGTGGACAAGGCTCGTTCCGAGAATGATGTAGACAAGACCCTTGCACTGCTTAAGGAACGGCCCGGAGCGTTTGCACGTTGTCTGTTCGCAACAATGCTTCGTTTTGGCAGCGACAAGACATTGGCTGCTTTCGACGAAATCGCCGACAAACTTCCTGCGCGGCTGTTGTTGTCATTAGGCAATGCGGCCGAGACCTATTTTGATAAAAAGGAGCCACGAGTTGCGCGCCCGATCACAGGGGTAACACGCCGGATCAATGCGAACAAGCTGCTCGGCCTGTACAATGACGAGGCCAGGAAGGAGAAGGTCAAGAGTGTCTATGAAATCTGCAAGTCTTCTATGGAACGCCGTTTCGCTTCCAAGAAGACTGAAGCCAAGACCATCTACATTGATCCGACTCTTTACAATATTCCTGTAAGTGTGGGCGACCGCACATCGACTGTTCAAGACACATCCTGCGCCTTGATGGGGACCCGTTTTCCTGTAGACGGGGAAACTGTACGTCTGTTCCTTCAGTGGGGAAAAGGATTGCATGCCCAGCATCTTGACATGGATTTGAGTTGCCGGATAGCACTGCCGGAGGGGAAAACCGATTATTGCTATTTCGGGGATCTTACCTGCCATGGAGCAAAGCACTCCGGAGACATCCTGGAAATTCCGGAAATGGTCGGCACTGCTGAATATATTGACCTTTCCATTCCTGAACTGGAGGCGGAAGGAGCAAAGTATGTGACTTTCACATGCAATGCCTACTCTTGCGGTGCACTCTCCCCTAACCTAGTCGTCGGCTGGATGGATTCAGTCTGTCCAATGAAAATCTCTAAAAAAACAGGCGTAGCATACGATCCGTCATGTGTCCAGCACATGGTGCGAATCAGCGAGGCGAACTTGTCCAAGGGATTGGTATTCGGGGTCTTGGATATCGCGAAGCGTGAGATCATCTGGCTTGAGATGCCTTTTACGTCTCAGATTATACACGATGCTGACAGCAGATCAATTGAGGCAACCCTGCGCCGCTTGGAAGAAAAGATTTCAATCGGCGAACTCCTCGAATTGAAGGCCAAAGGACAAAACTTAAAATTAGCAGAGTCTGCCGTCGGGGCCGACGAGGCATACACCTACGACTGGGCATTGAACCCGGCAGAAGTAAGCCGCCTGCTGACTGCTTGATACCGCTCGTGGTAACTGAGGAGACGATTGCGAACATAGAATCTATAAGAGCCACTACAGTTTTATCAATTCTCGAATTTTAAGGCATAACTTATGGATTTTTTCACTATATTTGGAAAAGCACAAAACCAAGATTACAATGAGTACACCTCCTATTAAAATCAATGATAGTCTTTTCTGCCTTGCCAATGATTGGAAGAAAGACAAATATCGTTATTCTCTTGAGTTATCCAAGACAGAGAACCCCAAGAACACGATTCTGGTAGTAGGGGTCAATCCTGGCGGAAAAACTGACCCGGAGGAGAAATATATTGGCCGAACCATCAGCCGTGTGTGCGATTTGGTAATTGACAATGGAGAAGGAGACACCAAATATGATAGCGCACTTTTCGTAAACCTCACGCCGATAATTGCGATAACCCCATCTGGGTTAAAGGATTCAGAGAAACCACAAGACCTCCCGAAGGACAATGCCGAGGAAATCAAAGTCCTTATTCGAAAACGAAAAGGACTCATAAGTAATGTTCTTTTCTGCTTCGGCAATTCGTTCAAATACGGCAAGGACAATGGTTTATTTACCAAAGTTATCGATGCCATAAAAGAGGAATTACCTCTACCAGAATCAAAGTATTGGTGTCTGGGGATAAGCAACAAGGGATATCCGATTCATCCGCTTGCACATATAAAAGACATGAGGCTGACGGAATGTTCAATCAATCAAGATTTTACGTTTTCCCTAAAAGATTAGAGTATTATTCAAGGAGTTAAATCAGAGCCACCATAACTCCATAATGGTCTTTCCATAAGCCAGCCGCTGAAGTTCATAGAACTGCTCGTCGGACTCAATTCCAGTCGGATTGCCGTCGTTTATCCAGTTCTGGTAGGCCAGATCTTCCTCCTTGGTTATTCCAATATCCTCGACATACGCAACATAGGTTGTCAGCTGTCTGTTTTGGTGCTGGTATCTGTACTTAGACAGAATATCAAGCAATTCAATCTTCTGGCCATCCTCAACCCTGTTATAAGGGCTGTCAAGGATGGACTTTGCAAAATCATTGTTCATATTCCGCATTTTTAATCCTTTCCAATGCCTTCTCGTGCTTGGCGTTTATTCGTTCCAGCTCTTTGATCTTGGCCGTATCATTGGATGCTACGGCTGCTTCATAAGACACTTTGCCCCGCTGCAGATTGTGGTGGAGGTCATTGAGTTTGACATTAATAGCCAAGCGATTACCTGAGAGTATTATTTTATTGACGTACTCATCATACGAGTCCTCATCTTTCCGATGTGTTAAAATATCCACAGCTTCGACCACTTCATCAAAAAAGCCCTCAGTATGAAGGTCTTCTATGCTCCACTCACAGTCTTCAATCAAATCGTGCAGGAATCCGACTGTTTTCTCATTGTCATTTACCCCCATCAGACCGACAGTGAGGGGATGCAATATGGCAGGATTTCCGTCAATATCCTTTTGACCACGAAACTCATAGGTGATGATTTCTAGTGCCTCGTCAATCCCGGCCGCAAAGAAGTCCCTAAGAAGTTCCTCTGTCCAATGCTTTTCTTCGTTTATTTCCAACAGTTTGGACATCGCGTCCATCAAAGTGATGACCTTCAGGCGTCTTTTGACGGTTCTCATCGGGATTTGAAATACCGGGATAGTGTCAAGAGGAGACTCCAAATTCAGTTTTACGAACCAGACGGGAGTCATCGGATCTGACTCCGTAAAATGGACAAACATATCCCCCATCACCACTCCGAGAGGTGCATGACGCCCTTCATCATCCAAGGCCTCGTCAGCCAAGGCTCGGACTTGTATCTTTTCATAATTCACATCCGAGTATAAGACATCAAGCATTTCGCTTTGATAACCGTCCTTAGTATATTCTTGAAGGAAATTCTCATCGGCACCATCCATAACATCGTCCTGAAAACTGGCATTTGAATCCGAATCTTCTTGGAATCCAAGTATTTTCATTTCATCGAAAGTATTCTCATTATAAGTTCCCATCAATACAATGTACTTTGGATGGCGGTCGCTGGACTTCTCGTAGAAATCCGCAATTAAATCGTAAAGCATACGCTTAGTCGTTTTGTTACCTGTGCGGTCACAAAACCCATCTTGCTGCCTCGCGCGCTGGCAGCCCGTAAGGTTTGTTCCCGCTGCCCGGTATGTTAATAAAAGGAAATAAATCGAAGAGGAGAACCCTCTTTCATCTTTTGCGAATATAGCAAACTTTCATCAAAGTACAAAATTTTTCGCAATCAATAGATTTCAAAATATGCCAACATCTCGGCATACTTATCTTGTGCGGTGGTATCAAGCGGGAGTCTTCGGGCGAGAATTGCGTGGAAAGTCGCTTTGTGGGTATCAAGCGGGAGTCTTCGGGCGAGATTTGCGTGGAAACTCGCTCGCGTGGTATCAAGCGGGAGTCTTCGGGCGAGAATTGCGTGGAAAGTCGCTTTGTGGGTATCAAGCGGGAGTCTTCGGGCGAGATTTGCGTGGAAACTCGCTCGCGTGGTATCAAGCGGGAGTCTTCTGGCGAGAATTTGCGTGGAAACTCGCTCGCGTGGTATCAAGCGGGAGTCTTCGGATGAGAATAGCGTGGAAAGTCGCTTTGTGGGTATCAAGCGGGAGTCTTCGGGCGGGAATTGCGTGGAAAGTCGCTTTGTGGGTATCAAGCGGGAGTCTTCGGGCGAGATTTGCGTGGAAACTCGCTCGCGTGGTATCAAGCGGGAGTCTTCTGGCGAGAATTTGCGTGGAAACTCGCTCGCGTGGTATCAAGCGGGAGTCTTCGGATGAGAATAGCGTGGAAAGTCGCTTTGTGGGTATCAAGCGGGAGTCTTCGGGCGAGAATTGCGTGGAAAGTCGCTTTGTGGGTATCAAGCGGGAGTCTTCGGGCGAGATTTGCGTGGAAACTCGCTCGCGTGGTATCAAGCGGGAGTCTTCGGGCGAGATTTGCGTGGAAACTCGCTCGCGTGGTATCAAGCGGGAGTCTTCGGATGAGAATAGCGTGGAAAGTCGCTTTGTGGGTATCAAGCGGGAGTCTTCGGGCGAGATTTGCGTGGAAACTCGCTCGCGTGGTATCAAGCGGGAGTCTTCGGGCGAGAATTGCGTGGAAAGTCGCTTTGTGGGTATCAAGCGGGAGTCTTCGGGCGGGAATTGCGTGGAAACTCGCTCGCGTGGTATCAAGCGGGAGGCTTCGGATGAGAATAGCGTGAAAACTCGCTCGCGTGGTATCGGGCGGGACCCTGCGGGCGTGATTCTGCCTAGAAGTCGCTCGTGGGGCGTGGATTAAATTTAGGAAGGAATGATGGTGGAATTTAGAACGTGATGTTGGATGGAATCGGAGACGTGATGGAAGTTGGAATTGGGAACGTAATGGAGGAAAAGGTTAAGGACGTAGTAGAAGGTGAGGATAGGGATGCGGTTGAGGAAAGGATGGATGGTGAAGATGGATGGTGAAGATGGATGGAGAAGATGGATGGAGGAAAGGGATGGAGGAGATGGATGGAGAAGATGGATGGAGAAGATGGATGGAGAAGATGGATGGAGAAGATGGATGGAGAAGA
>ENA-ORML01000380-ORML01000380.1-human-gut-metagenome-genome-assembly--contig:-NODE-380-length-54614-cov-3.771770_pt1 | contig 54614 bp, 81 predicted proteins | sample MGYA00242103_ERZ508995 | MGnify/ENA primary metagenome ERZ508995 (study PRJEB26280, sample SAMEA2338702) | human gut metagenome | biome: human gut; feature: human-associated habitat; material: faeces... | reverse complement strand
TTAGTTTGTGGGTTTCTACCTTTTCTAGCTGCTCTTTTTCTTACTTCAAAAGATCCAAATCCAACTAATTGAACTTTTTCTCCTTTTTTTAGTGATTCTGTTACAGCTTCTACAAAAGCGTTTACTGATTCTTCAGCTGCTTTTTTTGTTGCTCCTGTTTTTGCAGCTACTGCTGCTACTAATTCAGCTTTGTTCATTTAAATTACCTCCCATAAGATTTAAATAGTTTATGTACTTTTATCGCTTGAACAATAACAATAAATGTACTACTAATTAATTTAATTCGCCAAAAATACTGAAAATCCTTCTTTTTTTATCATTTTTTCGTATTTTTTTCTTAATATACCTTTAATTTTTCTAATATTTTACAGATTTTTTGTCCATATGGCATCATTAAAACTTCATCTTTTGAAAATACCTTTAAAGCTATAATTGCTAATCCATATATAATTACAGCACTTACAATTGCTAATATTGTAGCCAATTTTTGTGCAATTATTCCTGAAAGTACTATAAATATAAAATATGAGCAAATTCCCATTATAATTGTTGCTAATAAAGGTTTTACTACAAATTTTGAAAATGTCAAATTTAATTTAATATGTTTCATTAGTGAAGTTATTGCAATTGAAAATGCAACTAAATGACAAGCAACTGATGCAATTGCAGCCCCATTTACTCCAATTTGTGGAATAGGAACTAATATTAAATTTAAAATTAACTTCACGAAAACTCCGACACCCTAAAGAAATAGTGGGTATCATTAATTTTCCATATCCTTGCAAAGCACCATTTATTGTCTGGTCTAAAATTGTAAATATTATAGTTAATGCACTTATTTGTAAAACAACTTCTCCTGAACTTGCATTTGGAAATAACAAATTAAGAATTGGTCCTGCAAATACGCACATTCCTATTGTACATGGTAAACCTATTAACATTGAAATCAATAATGAAAAAGATGTTTTCTCAGATATTGTTTTTTTATCTTTTCTCGCCTTAGCCGCTGATATAGCTGGCACCAAAGCTGTAGAAAACGCTACATTTATTGATAAAGGTAAACTTGTAAGCATATCTACTTTTCCGTCCTAATATTCCATATTGTGATATAGCCATATCTTCTGACATAAACTGTTTTAAACTTCTTACTACTGTAAATGAATCTATATTTTTATTAATTGATGACATTATTGCTGTTAATGCAATTGGAATTGAAACTAATAAAATCCTTTTTATTATTGTCCTTACTCTTTCATATTTGTAATTAACAGTAGACCTTATTTCTGTTGCTATCTCTTTTTTTCTTGTCTGATAATATAAATATAAATATCCAAAACCAGCCATAGTTGCAAGTGTTGTAGCTAAAGTTGCTCCACCTGCCATCCACATAGTTGACACATTTGAAATAATTGCAATTATTTCAACTAAAATTATTGTAAGTGCAGTTTTAAATACTTGCTCTAAACTTTGAGATCTTGCTGTAGCTTTTATATTTTGCCTTCCGTTAAAATATCCTCTCATTACAGATGAAACTGCTACAAAAAATATTGCTGGTGATAATGCAACTAATGTCATTTCTGCCTCTGGTATTTGTAGCCATTGATTTGCTATCACATTTGCCCCTAAAAATAGCATTAAGCTTCCAATTAAGCCTATAACCGAAAATGTTGCAAATGCAATTTTAAATATTCTATGTGCGCCTTTATGATCACCGTACTGCAACTCTTTCAGAAACTAATTTTGAAATTGCATTAGGAACTCCTATTGAAGAAATTGTAAGTAACATTGCATATATTTGATATCCTGCAGCAACAATTCCATTTCCTTTATCTCCAAATCCTTGTCTATTTGTTAGATATAATGTATATATTAAACCTAATAATTTTATTGCAATTTGCGAAAATATTAATGTTATAACCCCTTGCATAAAAGTTTCTTTCTTAGGAACTTTTTCTTTTGATGTCTCTTTTACCATTTAATCACTCCTATTTAAACTATTTGTTATAATAATTGTACTATTTAATTATAGATTTAATTACTAAATTATTCAATAGTTTTTATTAATTTTTATCTTGAGCACTTTTTTATGTTTTACTGATTAATATTCATATAATAAATTTTCCTAACTTCTAAATATAAAAGAACAATGAAATCTATTTTAAATTTCATTGTTCCTTTATCTCTTTATTTTTTTAATAAACTATTAGCAACATTTTTGCTTTCTTTCCTTTTTACATACTATTAATATTATAGTTAATATCAATAATAAACCTAAAACTACTGCTAACACAATTACTGATGCTAATGCTGCTAATATTGCTTCACTTGCTAAAGCTCCTATTATTATGCCAATTACAACTGCAAGAGACACTAATATAATAACTGCAACTATTGCTAAGCAATTTCTTTTTTTATTACATTTTCTATTATCATAACAACATACTTGTTCTTGTGGCTCCATACAAGTCACCTCCAATATAGTACCTTTACTGATACTATATTATATTTTATGACAAAAATATATATTTAGTGACATTTTATTTCGTTGCCTTTTTCTCTATTTTTGTAATCATTTTTATCGCTTTAGGTCTTTCTACTGTAACAGTATGTTCACATCCCAAACATTTTAATTTGAAATCAACACCTATTCTTGTAATCTCCCATAATTTACTTCCACATGGATGTTGTTTTTTAGTTCTTACAATATCTCCTATATCATATTCCATAAGTAATCTCCTTCAATTTTGTAAGTTTTATTTAATTGCTTTTTCAAATCTTTTTTGAATTGATTCTTTTCCTAAAACATTCATAATTTCATACATATCTGGAGTATTAGTTCTTCCAGTTAAAGCAACCCTTAAAACTGTACTAACATCTCCAACATGAGCTTTATACATATCTGGATTTTGTTTATATTCTTTTACTTCTTTTGCAAATCCCATTTTTCCTGATAATTCTTTTATTTTATTAAACCATGTTTGTTTGTCATCATTCTCATCATAATACTTTTCAGTATATAATTTTAATATTTCATTTATATCATCTTTTTCATTAATTGTTTGATAAGGATACTCTATATTTTCATCTAAAAATTTATTATCATACATATATATAATAGATTCTTTTACATCAGACCATTTTGCTATATCTTTTCTAGGTTTTTGATTTCCTCTTTCGATACCAAATATTTTTAATGCGTAGTTTTTATCTTTTAACATTTCTTCTAACTCATTATCATATTTTTTAGCCCAAGTCATTGCTTTTTCATATACTTCTTCTGCTGTAAATTTAGATATAACAGTTTTACCTACATCTAACAATTTTACCATATCAAATAGAGCTCCACTTACACTCATTTTGTTCAATTTAAGTTCAAATTCATCAACTGACTTGTCTTTATTTGCTCTTCTCCAATTTTCAAAAGTAGAATTTGCTATATTTAACAAATATTCATTTACAGCTTCTGATGGAATTCCTTCTTGTTCATAATAACTAACTGCAGCTTCTGGATCTTTTCTCTTACTTAATTTTCTCTTATTTCCATTATCATTTTTCATAATTGGTGCAATATGTGCATATTTAGGAGGTCTAAAACCTAATTCATGAAATAATTGTAAATGTAATGGTACAGATGATAACCATTCATCTCCTCTAATTACATGAGTTGTCCCCATTAAATGATCATCTATAGCATGTGCAAAATGGTATGTTGGCAATCCATCTGCTTTAATTATTACTATGTCTTGATCATTTTCTGGAAACTCTACATTTCCTTTTATTACATCTTTATGTTTTATTTTTCTATCTTCTCTACCAGGAGATTTAAAACGAATAATATATTTTTCTCCATTTTTTATTTTTTCTGCCATTTCTTCAACAGTATTATTTCTGCATTTTGCCCATACTCCATAATATCCAGGTCTAATTTTAGCTGCTTCTTGCTTTGCTCTTATTGCTTCTACATCTTCTGGTGTACAAAAACATGGATATGCTTTTCCTTGTTCTATTAAATATTTTGCGTATGCTTGATAAATATCTTTTCTTTTAGATTGTTTATATGGACCATAAATTCCTTTTTCTTCTGTTTCAGAAATCATTCCTTCATTTGGCTCAAGACCAAAATTACTTAAAGAATTTATTATTTCCATTGTTCCATTTTCAATTTCTCTTTTTTGGTCTGTATCTTCTATTCTTACAAAAAATACTCCTTCTGTTTGTTTAGCTATTTTCTTTGCAATTAATGCTTGATATAACCCTCCTATATGCATAACTCCTGTAGGACTTGGTGCATATCTTGTTACAACAGCATTTTCTTTTAATTCTCTTCTTGGATATTTTTCCTCATAATATGATATATCTTTTGCTTCTGGAAATATCAAATCAGCTAAATCTTTATAGTCCATTATTATCACTCCTTTATTTATTAACTTTTAGCATTATACTATACTTTCTAGTTTTATTCAATATCTTAAATTTCTTTTTCCTAATATATAAAAAACAACATTGTCTTTATACAATGCTGTTTTCTGATGAATTATTCATATGCCTTAATCAAATACAGTTTTTTATTTTTTCTTACAACAAAAAATGTAATTTGATAATTTCCATTTAAATTAATTTCATCACCTTCTGTCAAAAGAATTATTCCCTCATCCTGATATCTTCCGGCTAATTTTTGGAATTTTTTCTTCCAACTTATTTCCAATCCTTTAACATCAATAAACAACAATATTCCTTCTTCAATTGTTTCTATTGCATCCTTTTCAAGAATCGGATGAATTATTACATCTTTATAACCATCTTTTAGGTCTTCAACATAATACTCATAACAAAGATTTACATTAAGTGGTTCTTTTAGACTCACGCTCGATGTAATAATTCCATAACTACTGTTTATCCGGTCTATGTAGCCTCCTGGAAAAGTTATTCCTTGCTCTACTACAATTTTAAAACCTTTTGGTTCTCTAGATAACCTCATAATTCTAAAACTCATAATTTAGACCTCCTTCTACGAAAAACATTTTTATGTTATTTTGTAATCTTATAATATTTTGTTAACATTGTCAAGTAACAACCTTACTCTTTCTATACACTATTACTTAAAAAATTATTTTAGAGTGATAATAGCAACTAATAATAAAAGCTAGAAGATAAAATTTATAAAGATTTAAAAACAACTGTTTTTAATATTTTTTGAATATTTCTATGCTTTTCTATACTTCCATTATAATTGGTATAATCAGTTTTACTTTTATGCCCATTTCTACTTTTTTACCCTCAGCTTGGCATTCATTGATTTATTAATATTTTTACCTCTTTTAAAAAACTATCTAGAACAATTAAAATTTAATAGGTAGGTAACAAAAGGGTAACAAGCATATTATTTTTGTGATTTGTAAAATTCTTCTATTAATTCTTCAGTTTTCTGCATATCATAACCTAGACTTTTGCATTCTTCAATCATTTTAAATATTAATTTTTCTTTTTTATTATATTTTTTACTTATTCTTTTTACTACTTTTAATACTTCACCTTTCACATACAATCCATCCCTTCTTTTGTAAATTATTTTATAATTCACCTTCGAGGGGTTATAATCTTTTTCTATTATATTACTACCTATTCTCTTTGTAAACTCTTTTTTAATGTTTTCATTGTTTTCTTTTCTCATAAAACATATACCTTCTTTCATATAAAAAATATTTGACATTTTACACTCGAGAAGTTATACTAATAGTAGACATTACTAGAATATATTTAATATATTCTTGAGTGTATTTTGTATTAAGAGATAGTTTCGATTTGCGGTCTGGCTATCTCTTTTTTTATATTATATATGCTTGTCTTTTGCTTGTCAAAACCCGTTTTCGACAAAAAAAGTCTGTAAGTACTGAAAATACTACAAACTTTTTTTGAAAATTTTTTTAAACTTTTTTAAATCTCTGATATTATTCTGTTTCTTAAATCGTGCCAGTTCAGACCACTTATGCATTTTAGGCTTTCTGAGCATAATAATAATTCTTCTTTCGCGTATTTATTCCATTCATCAATTGATGGAAATTTTGCAAATTCTTTTGTTATTTTTTTCATATGTTTAATTGATTCTGTATATTTAATGTACATCAAGCAATTTGTATTGTATTTTCTTTCATTTATATAATACGAATTAACTAATTTATCAAATCTCTCACTTATTCTTTTCGTTTTCTCTGAGTTTATCCCGTTTTTTTCAATAGATTCATGCAGCTTTTCTCTTATTCTTTCAAAATTATTTATCATTTGTTTCTCCTACTTTTTTATTTATTTGTATTATTTTCTTGAAATATTGTATTTCTTTTGGCGGAATTATTATAAATAATCCCTTTAAAAATTCAAAAATATCCTCCCCTTTTCTAACTAATTGTTTTAGTGTCTCATTAGTTATCTCGTGACATTCTAAAGTAAATGCACTAAATAAATTATTTTTATGTGCATAATTATCCCATTCTTCCCTTGTACAATACGGATTTTCCTTTACATATTTTTTAAATTCTTTTTTACTCTTATTATAATAGTTTATCATATAATCACCAATTTTAGTATGAACTATTACTACAACTTTATACTATTCATAAAAAAGATCATCTATGTAATATTTAAGAGCTCTTGATATTATTTTACTATATCTTATATTTAAAATGTCAGTGGCCACTATGGTATTTTTTTATTTTTTGTGTGATTTTATTAAGAAAAAAATTAAAAGCGCTACTCTTAAATAGATGTAACGCTTTGGAAAATTTTTCGATTATTCGTGTTTTATTATAGCATATTAAAATAAGAGAGTCTACACGACTTTCTCTGCTATTTTTATTATCTTGTTAAAATCTCTTATTTGTGATATGTATTTTAAACTCTCTATAGTTAATATTTTGTCATCTGTTTTTACTAGTTCTCTGTATTGCTTTTCATTTGTTATGCATAAATACTTAATTACTTGTAATGATATTATATAATATTTTTCTATAAAATCATCTCCTTTATGATATTATAACATTTTATGTTGAATTGTTGTGTTGGAATTTGTCGATTGGAATAAAATTCCATATTTTTATTGACTTTATTTGTCTAACTATATATAATACTTTTAGTTAGAAAATGGAGGATGTTGAAATGGATACTTTGACATATTTTGAAAAAATCACTTTGCAACAAGCAGATAGAGAATTTTGGTTAAATGTTATATTAGCTACAATAACTTTCATTTCTGTTCTATTATTTTATATTGATTATAAAAATAGAAAGGATAAAGAAAGAGCTGAAAAATCTATAAAGATTGCCGAACAATTTGCTAATAGCTTAATACCTAAATTATCAATAATTTGCAATATTTTTGAAAAGACTAAACTAGAAAATGCCTTAAATAGAGTGAAATTTATACAATTTGAAAATTTTGATAAAGATGAACTTGAGGAATTATATAAAAAGGAGGAAATAGATTTTTATAATAAGACTATTTCTGGAACTGTAACTATTGATGACAAATCTATTTCATTAGCAACGTTGATTATGGAAACATTAAATGAACTTGAATACATCAGCATGTACATCTCGACTAACGTAGCAGATGAAAAATATATTTACAATTCTCTTCATCAACAATTTTTCAAAGCAATATCTTTGCTATATATATCAATATCCTTAATAAATACGGATGTAAAAGATAAATATTTTACAAATATAATAAAAGTTCTTGATATTTGGAAAAAGAAATATATTAAACATGAAAAAAAGGAAATGAAATTCAAAAAAAAATTAAATCCCAAAATGCCAAAAATAAAATAACTATAAAAAATTATAGTTATTTTATTTTTTTATATATAAAAAAGTCGAACCTTAATCATTTTTTTTATTTTCCTAATTTAAATCATACTTTATTATATCTTCACGAGTAATATTAGTATTTATATTTTTCATCCAATCTCCGTACATATTTACCCCTCCTAAATATATTACTATTATTTATATATTACATTTAATTGTTTTTGTCAATATTTTCTAATGATTTTGCTATTTTATTTTAACATAAATTTTATAAATTTGCAAACTTGATTTTCTTCTGAAAAGTAGCTGAAAAGTGTCTGTTTAGAATCCATTTTAAGCCTTTTTTATTTTTTAGACAACAAGTTATATACCTTGATTTTACTGCATTTTGGCACAAAAAAAGAGGTAGACTAGAAATTAATCTAATCTACCTAAGCTATAAGCCAAAATTCAAATTAATGAATTGATATATATATTCTTTAGTAGGTCGGCACCCCTACATCTTATTACAGAACCTAATCTTATACTTTTTAATTGCTAGGTCACGATAGCTGCCTTTCTATCCTTAAAGAATTTTATAAATTGGTACAATAATCTAAACAAATATATCCGCTTGGAGTTAAGCCAAATCCATTTTGAATTTTAGTAACTGTTGTTACAACTCCTTTTTTTAATCCATTAACATATTGATTTCCTAGTTTCTTATTTTGATATCTTGCATTTGCTGTTAATTGTTTATATCCTTTTATTTTATATTTTGTACCTGGGCCTGTACGAACATTTAATATGCTAGCATTTACTTTGTATTTTTCTGATTTTTGAGCTGTACTTTTTGCAACTGTTGTATATCTACTTGTATAAGCTAAACATATCCATCCACCTCTATCAGTTTTCCCCCAACCGTTGCTTTCTGCTAAAATAGTAGCTGTAGAATTTTTAGAGTATCCTCCTATTCTACTATAAGAAGCACTTACTCCACTACGCATATTTAATCCGCTTTGTGATGTGATTCTTACTTTGTAGTTCACATTTGATACACTAGATGTTGTATTACTTATTACTACATTTGTAGTATTTTCTTTTACATCTGTTCTGTCATTTTTAAAACAGAAGAATTTTTGATAATTAGCATATGCCCTAAAGTTATCTATTGATACATATACGGTATTACCTCTTACTTCTGCTTTACCTCTACGACTAGAAACATCAAATTTCCCATTATATAAATAAGGATCGTATACTTTTATATAATTACCTTCTACTCCTGTTAGAACTATAAAATGTCCGCCATATGTGAATAATCCCTGATTACATGAAGCTATTATGTAATGATTATTTCTTAATTTTGCTACTGCATCATCTAATCTATAACATTCACTATAACCAATATTAAATACATCTGCAGTCCATCTAAATGCTGACCAGTAAGTTCCTTGATTTGCACTTCTATATCCATATTGTGTATATAGTCCCGCCATAACATCAGGTGTTATTGTTCCCTTTATAGAACTTACTACCATAGCACTTGAAGTTGGTCCACATCCACTTGTTCCTATTGTTTGTAACCTATCTCCTACACTTGAATACATCTTATTAGACCATCTACTATCAATTTGACTATAATATGTTAATCCTGCATAATCTCCAACATTGACATTTGGAGTTTTTTCTGAGCCTTCATAAGCAACTTGTCCTTGCTCTTCAAACCCTTCGCTTTCTGTTTCTTGCACTTCTACGCTTTGCTCATCTGTTTCATTCAAGTTTGGTATCTCTGTTGTACTTGCATTGTCAATATAGTCTTTTACTTCTTCAATTGCATTATTTACTATTTCTTCATCAGTCTTATCCTTGTTTGTTTCATAAAATCCAAATCCACCTAACAACCCTATTAAAATACTTATAATTATTAAAGTAATATTTCTTTGTTTCATCTTGACACCTCCATTTTTAAATTTATTTTTTCAATGCTTTTTTCGATACTTTCGCACCTTTTATCGTGCTGAAAGAGAAATTCCTTTTGCGTATCCATGCTTGATTGCAAAAGTTCTAAAGACTTAGCTGTATTCCTATTAGTTTCAGCATTTGTTGCGTTTATGTTTTTTATTTCTTCTAAGCATACACTATTCTGCTTTAATGTTTTTTGCATGTCTTTTCTCGTTGTAAGCCAATCATACAAAAAAAGTCCCACTATAACTAGCGAAACTCCAAATTTGCTTAGCATTTCTAACATAGTTTCCATTTTTTCTCCTTTCTCTAATCTGTTGTTTTTGTGTATTCTAAATTTATATATATTGGTTTGTTTGTCCATGCATTAGCCCCTATTTTTATACGTATACTAGTATTGTTTACAAGTGTCCATACAAAAGTACCACTATCTCTATAATGATTTACTGGAATATGATTACTTCCTGAAAGTATATAACTTTTATTCCCTAACCATATATTACTTACATTTTGAATATTGTGTGGTATTAAGTTTTCATTTGTGTCTGACACTGTAAAATTAAATACTTTTCTATAAATTGGTTTTCCATCTATCCAAGTTTCTCCTGTTTTTACTTCTTCTGTTGAATATGTTGTTAAGTTTGTTACTTTTCCTCCTATATTTGAAATGCTTTCTGTTAATTTTTTTAACAAATTAGGTACTGTTATTTTTTTTGTTCCGCCCATTGCATCAACTATTGGTAATACGTCTGTATCATTTGTTGATGTTTTCTCTTGTAATTCACTTATTTTAACTCCCATTTATTCTCCTCCTAAAATTTGATTTATTTGCTCTTGCTGTTTATTTATTATAGCTTTTAAATTTTCTATTTCTTCTTGTTGTTCTTGAATTGCTTTTGTTGCAGTAGCTAAAACAGCTAAAGTATTAATTTGCCAATCTTCCTTTTCGCCTTCTGGTGTTTTAAACTTGTTATAACGTGTGAAATTTTCATCTATTTCTTTCATTTCTTGTGCTATATACCCTATTTCTTGGTATTTATTGTTAGATTTCCAATTAAACGCAACATGCCTTATTTTCTTTATAACTTCTATAGCTTTTGCCGAACTATTTTTTATGTTTTTCTTTAAGTTTTTATCAGAATTACTAGCATATACGTAAACATGTCCTCCGTCTTTAAACAATAATGAAATATAATTATCAGCTGCACCATTAATATAGTCAATGCTTTCATTTATTATTAGCGGAAAATTATCGCAATGCAAATTGTTGCAATCTATATTGTTTGCATATATATAACCATCATCGGTAAATAAGCAACGATTATTATCACCATCTCCTATTTTTAAAGAATTACTTCCAGCTTGGTTAGCAAAAAATTTTATTTTATCTAAAATAGTTATTCCGTATTCAGCACCACTATCTGGCGTTACTGTCATTAACAGATGATTATTTAATATATCTTGAAAATATAGTTTTTCAGTAGCAGGGTCTCCCCATATCTTAACATTTCCGCTTAGGATTCCTGTTCCAAGACCATCTAAAACAATATCACAAGCAGACAATACTAACTCTCCATAACCCCCATCACTATTTTTAGGTCCAATTGAAAAATTCTTTATATAAAAAATAGGATAAAATTGATTATCACTTTTAGTTTTTATTCCCCATGCCATACCATTCGATATATCAGATTCGTATTCTCCATCTACCGAAAAAGCAATAAACTTATTATTATTTACAGTTTGCACTCCCATTTCACCGAAATATTTCCGTTCCGTCTTTATAAAAGTGTTGTCCTGTTTTGTCTAATGACATCATCACTTTTTTATCTTTATCTAATACTGCAAAACTTGCATTGTTGTCTATTATCATCATTTGTATAAAATCTGATATTTGATTCCATGCAACTTTAACTGCCTCTGTATTCTGTTCTATTTTAGTTCCTAATTCTAATTTCGTTAAAAATGTTTTTGAGTAATCGTTTTCAATTATATATTGTGCATAATAATTGAGTCCTTGTACTTCTTTTACAAAATAATAAGTTCCTGTGTCTTTTTGTGAAGGAAGTAATATTTTATCTTTAAGTACTGTTTCAGTTTCTTTTGCTAATACGTATAATCCACCTTGTTCGTTTATTCCAATTCTTCTAATTACTTTTATAGTTCCATCTTGTTCTATTTCTAAAGTGTCATAATACTCTTTTCCATCTTTTGTTAGGCTCCTTAAATAATCATCTAATGTTATTTTTAATGACTTTAAATAATACGCACCTTCTCCTATAATAAATTGTTGACTATCTTCTGTTAATAATTCTTCTCCATCTTCTGTTAATAAGTATATTGCTTCTCCATAACCTCTTCCATTTTGACTTGCGCATATTGTAATGTCTTTGGTTTTAAAAAGTTCTGTATTTCCATATACGATAAATTTTAGTATGTAACCTTCTCCTTCTGCAATATCTTCTATATATAGATTTTCATTTTGTGTTTTCTCTTTTGTGAAATCTTGAATATTTTCTACTTTTTGAGATATTCCTTCTATTGTTTGTTCAACTTCTGTTATTTTTTGACTTTGTTCTGTTGTTTCTTCTATTAATTGAGTTATTTTTCCTTCTGTCTGGTCCATTTGGCTTTGCACTCTTCTATTTATTGTTTTTTGTGAAGGCTTTCTAACTGTTGTCTCTTCCTTATTTTTACTTTGTATCTTACTACTTACATTTGCTTTCCATCTTCCCATAAATTGCATCGTTCCTTGATATATTACCTTTTTATTGCCAATTAATAATATATCTCCAACATCGATTGCTGGGTCAATAATGCTATCTCCTTCAAAACTGTAAACTTCTAATTGTTCCAAAGCATCGTATATATTGTCTATTTGTTCTTGATCTACTATATACATATTATCTGGATTTATATATACTGTATTATCCGTTGTATTTCCCTTTTCAAATAATTGAACTCCGTCTTCATATCTAACACGACTAACTTTGAATTTTTCTCCCCATTTAAAATTTTGAAAATATTTAAGTGGTAGTTCTGTCGTATTTCCACCTATTGTTTTTATGTATAGTTTTCCATCTCTTCCTATGCAAGCAAAACCACCTGCACTTTCAGCAATATAGCTTAAATATGTTCTTGCAGATACGGTATTGTCATATACTGCTACTTCTTTATTCATATTTAAAAAAGAAGTAGAACCAAGTTCTACTTCCGCTTTGGAACATATGTCTTGCAATACAGTTAATAAAGTTACTGGATATGTTAATTTACTGCCATCATAATTAAATTCAAATTTAATCATATTGTCTAATAACTTTAGTGATACTGTATAATCGTCATCTTTGCTAATATCTTCTATATTAAAAACACCTATTGGTATTATTTCTCCTGAAATTCCACTTTTAATTTCTACTTTGTTAATAATATTTGGAACTACTGTTTTATATAATTTCAATTCAACTACTTGTGATATTACAGAGCCTAATTCAAATTCATTATTGGTGAATAACGGCTTAGAAGGTTTGCAATCTAATATATATTTAGAGTCTACTTCAATATCATTTATATATACCTTTAATGAATGTATTGTATTATATATTTTAGTTTTATAATCATCACTTGTATCATACATTAACTATTTGCCCCCTCTACCGCTGTTTTTTGTGCTTGTGTCAATTCTTTTTGCATCAAATTAAAAGAACACTTCCACCTTGTTTTAGAAGTGTTCGTATTTAATTCTGTATCTATCATTTCTACTTTTCTTTTTGAAACTCTAAATTTTGCTCCTTCTAAAAATCCACCATTAATAACTGGTACTTTTACATCTAAAATAAGTGGGTTCTTATATGTTTTTTGAATTAATGCTTCAGCTTCAGCCTCTGAGTTTAGATCCCAGCTCATTGAAAGTTTTAGTAATCCAACCGCAATTGGATTATCTATAAGAGAGCCATCTACTGCGCTTGAATAACTATCTTTGTCAGTATCTTCTACATCTGCGCTATATGTGCTAGGTGTTGGTAAGCTTTCTGTTTTTCCATGTTCTTTCCATACCATATTTTATCCTCCTACTAATGCTTCTAAATCTTTTCCAGACTGTCTTTTAATGTCTCTTAGATTATCTAATAATATTTGTCCTAATTTTGTGTTTCCTACATTTATTGTTAAATTTATTGGTGTATCGTTGTCATTTCCAATATCAGCATCTAAAAGAGCTCTTCTCATTGTATCGTACATAATATTTTGTGGTGTTACAATTTCTGGATTTGTTTTAGCTCCTGAATATTCACCAGCCATTACAAGTGTTTCGTCGTATAATACACCACCTTTGGCCAATCGTGGTATTTGTGGGATTTGAACTGTTGATATCCAAGCAAATGGTCTCATTCCCATTATATCTGCATTTTTTATAGTCCTCAAAGCAGAATTTAAGCCATTGAAAGGTATACTTATTACTTTATTTATTCCACTTATTATTGCATTTACAATACTTTTTAATCCGCTTAATATTCCTTCTTTTATACCATCAAAGATTCTTCCACCTGTGCTAAATACATTTTTAACAGCTTGCCATGCTTGACTAAATTTATCTCTAAACCAATTTGGTATATTACTAAATATTGACGTAATACCATTCCAAGCACCCTGCGCTCCTTCTTTTACTTTATTTTTAATATTTTGCCAAGCTTCAGATGTTTTATTAGTTACCTGTTGCCAAACGTTGCTTATAAAATTTCTTATATCTGTAAATACCACTACTACAATATCTCTTATTGTTTTTGTTTTTGTCTCCGTATAAATATTAATTGCATTCCAAATTCCTATAAAAAACTCTTTTATTCCATTCCATGCTTTCTCCCAGTCACCTTGAAATACTCCTATAATGAAATCCAAAACCCCTGATAACGCATCTATTACTGAGCTTATCGCTTTGCACATTTCAGCCATTATAGGTATTGTGTTGTTAACTATATATTCCACTACAGGAGACAAGAATTTCAATATTTCATCTATTGCAACTATTAATTTTGATATACCATCAAGTATTTTTGTAAAAACATCTTTAGCTCCATTTTCCCATATTCCTTTTATCCACTGCGTTATTAATTCAATCCAATATGATAATGTTCCTAAAATACTTATTATAGAATTTGCAAAATTTTGAAAATTTTGACTAGCTGTCCATTGTTCAATTGCCTTTTGAGCTTCCAATATTACATATAAAACATTATTTAATGCATTCCATAAATTTTGTATTATTTGTATCCCTTTGCTATTTTCCCATGCCTCTTTAAAAGCTTTTGAAATATTTCCAATAGTATTAAATATTGATGTTAACAATTGCAATATTATACTTACAGTATATTCTCCAGTGCCATTTAGCCAAACTTCTTTAAAACTTTTTCCTATCTTTTTTATTAACTGCAAACTGCTGTTAAAAGCATATTTCATACTCTCAATTAACGACTGTCCATATTTATTCCATGCATATTGTATTGGTTTAAAAAGCTCTTTTAATTGCTTTTTAATTTTATCTATTAGAAATTGCATATTATTATCAAATTTTGATAAATCAAAACTTGGTGCTGAGCTTCCTCCGCTACCGTTATCAGAATTATTATTAGACTGCACATTATTTATTTCATCATGTACTCCTGCCAATTGTTTAGTTTCTTGCTTTGCTTTCTTAGCACTTCCTGCCATAGCAGAATATGACTTTGCACTTGCTTTTGCAAATATATTTACTCCTGTTAATGCATAAGCTACACTTTGTATTGCTTTCATTAATTGATATACTAGATTAGTCACAAATTGTATAACTGGTGCTAATGCACTTCCCATTGCGTATTTCATATATTCAATGTTAGCACTTAATTGTTTAGCTCCTGCGTTTTGGCTTGATAACCATGTACTTGCACAACTGCTTAAAGTACTATAAATACTTTGCATTGAAAAAAGTGCACCTGCATATTTCAAAATATGGCCTAATCCACTTTTTAACTTTGTTCCCATTCCTTTTATATTGTTTGTAATGTTTTGTGTTATTTTAGGCATACTATTAAAACTATCTTTCATACTAGCAATACTGGGTTTTGTTTGCTCTACTTTTTGCTTAAATGCACCAAAAAAACTACTCAATTTATTTTGAGTAGTTGAAGTTTTAGAAGCCTGTTGTCCTAATTCTGCCATTTTAGATTTTGCACTATTTAATAATGCATTATATTTTTCAATTTCACTATTTAATTTATCACTTTGCTTAACTAAACTTTGATAATTTGTATTGCTATCTAATCTTTTATATGTTTCTTGTGTTATTTGTTTATTTCCAGCATCTGGCATTTCTTTTATTACAGATTGATTTGTATCATTCCTTATTTTGTCTAATGCATTATTGGTAATATCTAGTTTTAGCTGTCGACCAGTTATTTTCTTTTGTAGACTATCAATTTCTTTTTCAATTTGTGTTATTTGTTTTTGTGCATCTTTATTATTAACTTTAATTGATATTTCATTATTTTCAGAACTCTTTTTTAGATCTTGCATTTTCTTTTTCATAAAATTAACTGCTTGATGTAATTTATTTGTCATTGCTTTTGTATCTACTTTTGAAAAAGCTTCTTGTGCTTGTTTCATTGCTTTTTTTATTGTTGGTAACATTTTTTCAAATTCTTTTAATGCTTCTTCTACTTTTGCAGTTACAATAATTTCTATCTCTTCGACTGTGATAAGTCATCTCCTCCTCTCTGTTAATTTTTCCATATAAAAAACACCTACCTAAGTAAGTGTTCTTTATTGTATTTAATTATTAATACATAGATGCTTCTATAATTTTAAAAGTAGCATTTTTCATTGCTTCTAATTTATCTGATGATATGTATGTAAAAATTTCAAAACTTTGGCTTTGCCCTGCTGCTAAATCATTTGCATAAACATAATCTTCATTTATTCTTGCACCTGTTGCATCTACTGCTTCTATATGAAAACTAAAAGATTTTTTTTCAGTATTTTTATTTGTTACTTTTACAGTCAATTTTGTATCAGTCATTCCATAACTATCTTTTGTTGTTTCAAATTTACCTAACTCTACATTTGCATCATTTGCTAAAATTTGTTCTGTATTTGAACCTGTCGCCTTGTCTAAATTTGCGCTAACTTCATTCAAACTATCTGACAAAGCTTTTTGAGAGTTGATAGTTATAATCATAGCTAAAACGCATAAAATAACTCCTGCTATTGCTTGTCCTTTACTTGCTTTTTTTATTAAAGAAATTATTGCAAATATTGCTCCTATTATCCCTAATATAAATGACAAATTGTTTATAATTGGAATGATAGATGTACATATCCCTATAATTCCTAATACTAATCCTGCAGTTGCAAAACCACTTTTCTTTTTCTCTTCCATAAGAGTACCTCCTTTTATTTTATATAAAAAAGTATAACATCGAAAAGTTGAAAAAAATGTCGAACTTTGTCGTAAAATACAACTTTTTTAATTTTTCTCAGCTTTTATTATAGATCTCATTTTTCTTATTATTTCTTCAGGAGATTGTGCTTGTTGTTCTTCTTCTTTGAATAGTTCCTTGTAATTGTCCCTAATTGGCACTATTTTAGGATTTCTACTCATGCTATCTGCTCTTATTAGTTTGTTTGTTACAGATTCTTGTAAATTAATCTCGCGTTTAAGGTCATCTATTGTTTTTATAAGATGTGTTTGACAATAAGTATTTATTTCTATATATCTACTGTTCCAAAATTCAAATGGTTTCATATCAAAATAATATGATAAAGGTTCTATCGCATAAATTAGCTCTATTAAATTAGATGCTTTTTTTATTTTTATAATTATATCATTTAAGCCATGTAACCTTGAAATTGCTGTTCTGCTATTTTGCTCATTGCATTTTCTGCTGATTTTTGAACCAATTCGTTCATATTCATTTGTGATAAAGGATTTGATGTCATTTCTTTTAATTCTTTCTTGCTCATTTTCTTTTTGAAAAAACCCTCTTCATTTAAAACCTCTGCTATCTTTGAATATAAGTCATTTATTGTTATTCCTTCTACTCTACACTCATCTATAAAGTCGTATACTTCGTCAGATGATGCAAATATACTTTTTCCTTCTTCATTTTCTGCTAGTTTAAATATTATTTTTGATAATGCTTCCATATCCAAAACAGAATATGCTTTTGTGAAAGCTTCTTCAAAGTTTTTGTTTTTTAGTAGATTAGCTATGTCTACTATTTTTCTTGTTTTTAGTACTAAATTAATTGTTTTACTTTTTGTTTCTATTATCATTTCTTTCTCTCCTTTGCAAAAGAGAGAAGGCTTTAAGCCTTCTCAGTATTTTCTTTATTTTCTTCTATTGTGCTAGTTATTTTTCTTGTTCTACTCCTAGCACTTAATTTAGTAGAACTAGGCTGTGGGAAATCCTTTACTTTCTGTTATTTCTGAACTTCTATAAATTGTTAATTTAGATTTCAACATATCATCTATAGCAATTTCACTCATTCCTATGTAGCATGTACCTGTAAAGTACCATGTTAGTGGTTTTCCATCTTCTGATGCTGTTTCTTCTGGTAATTGGATTGCCCAATATCCATTTGTTTTAGCAGTTTGAACAGCTTTTAATTCATCATATTGGTCCTCTTTAAATAATATTTCTATTTCTAGATTTTCTGCTTTTTGTCTTCCTTCAGCTTGTCTTTCGTCTGGAATATCTAAAGCACTATATGTTATTCCTTCTGGCGCTTTTAAAAATTCTGGTATGCTTTGTACAAAAGCTATTTGTTTTCTTTTGCTTGAATCCTTTAAATCTGCTAAAGAATCAGCATGAAATAATTTTGTTAATGTACTTGCTTTTGGTTCTGACATTTTTTATTCCTCCTTATTATCTTATAAAATTAAAAGAGGTCGTTATAGAGTTATAACGAACCTCAAAAGTTATTGTTATACCGTATTTTTGCAATATAGGGTCATATACTGCAGGACTGGTATTTGTCCTTGTAAGATTATATTCTTGAAGTTTTGTATCAACTTCATCTGTCATTTGCATTGCTTGACGTTGTTTTTCATTCCAACAAGTTATAGAAAATTGAAATGTTGAAAGTATTGGAAATGCATTTTCTGTTTTGTTTACAGATTTTAAAGGTGTATGTAATTCCAAACAAGGAAATTTACTTGTAGTTGTTGGATTTGTTAATATTTGTTTATACTTTAATGATTCTAGTTTTTCATATACTAAATCGCTAAACTCTTTTATGCTTAAATCTTTCATTATTTACAACACTCCTTTAACATCTCATCTAATCTTTTCTTTGCTATTTCTGTATTTTCATTTCTACTTTCAAACTCTGCATCACCAATAAAATGGTTTGCTTTACTACCTATTGCAACATAAAACTGTTGCTTATTTATAGTTATAATTGGATAGCTTAAGGATCTACCAACTTTATTTACAGGTATATACCATTCAGTATAACCTGATTCGATAAAGTGTTTTGTTTTTCCTATATGTTCTTGCTCAGCATATTGTCCGAGTTCCAAAATACTCAAACCATAAATATGATTGTCCATTTTCAGTCATAAATTTAGAAGGATCTGCATAGACCCTTCCTTTTACTTCTTTTGTAGACATATCTATCATCTCTACTAATATTCCATTTTCATTATGACCTTTTTCCAACCTTATAGCATAACCTCTAATATTTTTTAATACATCTTCTGTTATTAATTTTGCAGTTTGTGGTAATTTTTGAGTTATAGCATTTATATTCTTGAAATTATGTTTCACTTTAAAATTGCAATTAAAACTTATCATTTTTGCACCTTCTCACATATATATACATAAGTACTTCCGATTTTATTTTTATCAGTTACCTTATATTGAGGTTTGAACTCCTCTGATTTTGAGATATCCTCAAATGATATTCCATCGCCTTTTTGTATATTATAATCTCTAGTCGTACGACCTTTGTATGTACTATAATCAATCTCACCAGTAGATTTTCTATCTAACTCATTTACATCATTTTGCATGTTTAACCAAGCAATTCCTTTATATTTCCATACTTGATTTGGTTCACCGTGGTCTTCCATTTCTTCATATTCTGATATATATACTTTTGTTAAATCACGTAATAACATTAAGGTAACCTCCTTAAACCAGTTTTTATAATGTTATTTCTTAATTTATCTATAACATCTTCAAACGAACTTGAAATAGAACCTTCACTGCGATTTGTTAATCCTTCTGAACCTCTTGATAAATATATTGCCTTTACAGCTTTTTTTATATGTGGAAATAATTTTATATCATCTTCTGGTCTATTAGAAATATCAGAGGCAATAGAACTTACTTCCTCGAATATTTCAATTAGAACTTCTTCATCGTCTTTATAATTAGCTCCTAAATCAGCTATTATTTTATTTATATTACTGGTTTCTGTCACTTCTATTGCCTCCTATTTCTAGGCCATTGAAGCAATTGTTGCTATTCCTGCTTTTTTAGCCTTATTTGCTGAATCAACTTCGACAATTACTATTTTTTGTCCAGTTGTTGCTGTGATTTCGTCTGTTCCATTCCAAGCTGTGTATCCAGATGTGCAAACTGCATCATATCCTGGCATTGTTGGATTAGCTGCTGCTTTATATTTATAGCTATTTCCAGAAGTTAAAGCCGGTGTAACAGTTATTTTAGTTTTTCCAGTTGACGTTCCTTCTTCTGATGTTACATTTAAAGTTTTAAGTGAAGCATCTGTTACATAGAATATAGTATCTTCCATTAATGCTTCTGTTCCTTTATACAAGAAATCTTCCAATGCTACAGCATCATCAAATGGTACTTTTTCTGCTCCATACTCTGAAACATAGAAAGGTTGAGCGATAGCCCCATCCATCATTACAACAGCTTTTACACCATCTGGTAATCTTGTTGACTCATAAACTCTAACAGAGTCATACATACCAATTGCTTGTTCTTTTGGATCTGTTCCATTTGGTAAATCATCAAGAATTTTCTTCATTCCTTTTCTGTATTCACTATCTACAACAATAACTAATAAATCTGATTCTATTCCATCAATAAAGTCATTTCTTAAAGCTCTTGCTTTTTGTAATAGAGTATCAATTGTATCTTGTATATTATCTTTTGCAGAAACTTCTGTTCCTTCTAATACTTTTGCGAAAAACTCTCTATCTAAGTATCTTATAATAGCTGATTGATGATTTACTTTTCTTTTTTCAGCCATGCCATCAATGCCGTAAAGTTTTACGTCTTTCCCTTGTAATTCTTCTACAATTTCTTTATCTGTATCAATAACAACTTTTACTGGTTTAGCTTTTACTTTATCACCTTTTCCAGCAGCTCTTGCAGTACCTTTATCTTTTAATTCTGCATTTACAAATCTTTTATATTCAACTACTCCACCTTCTGGGTTTCCAGAACCATTTTTAGCTTTTATTTGTTCTGATACTGCTCTTGAAGCAACGTTTTCTAGTACTCCGCTTAATACTTGTTTTAAATTATCCTTTGTTTTTCCATCTTGTAGCATTATATTTAATGCTTCTTGTGTAATTTCTCCCATTTTTAATTCCTCCTATTTTTTAATAACTTGATCTAGCTATTGATTTATTTTTTTCATTATCAATACCTAACTTTTGGGTTGGAGTATCTTCTTTTAGCCTTTCGTTTACTACTTTTTCAACAGCCTTATTAAAAGCATTTGAAACTTCTTCTATTTTTGAATTAATTTCTTCTGCTTTTACTGTTTCAAAATTAAAAAAAGTCAATAACGATATGTCCAACCCTTTTTCACTTGCTATTCTTGTTGCTTGTTCTTTTAATTTATAAGCATTTAATTCTGCAAGTGCTTTTTCTTTGTCTGTTCTTTCTTTTTGTGCTTGATATTCAAGCTTTTGCTCTTTGTTCATTTTAGCTAATTTTTCAGCCTCACTTTTTTCGCTGTTCATTATTTCTTCCCAATTTGTTTTGGCTGTATTTATAGCTTTTTGAACTCTTTTATCAAATTCTGCTTGATTTTTTCCATCTTTCAAGAAATCATCAAATGTTACAGGGTTATTATTTGTTCCTGCATTTTGGTTATTTGCTCCCGCTGGTTCATTATTTGCCCCAGTATTAGCATTGTTTGAATTATTATCTTGTTCTTCCATTTTCTACTCCTTTTGCCCCAGCCATTGCCTAAGCCCCAGCCATTGCGAATTTGTATTCTGTTGTTCTTTATAGCCTGCAATCAGTAAAAAGGCATAAAAAATAGACGTACGTCTACGTCTAAAAATTTATAATTATAAAATGTTAATAACTTATTTATTTTTTTTAATACTAAGATATATTGCATATCCTATTATTCCTGTTAATTCTGTTAATATTGTAGCTATTACTCCACACCAAAATGGATTTATATACATATTTTCCACCTTCTTTCCATAATAAAAGCACCTACTTGCTAGTAAGTGCTAAAATTTACCTTTTATCATTTTATTATGATATTTTTTCCATTTTTCATATTGCTTTATTATTTCTTTTGGTGTATTTTCTTTCCATTTCCAAGGTTTTTCTTCTCCTAATGTATCTATTTGCCAATCTGTCCAAGGGTGTTCCATAGGCATCATATTAAATCATTCCTTTCATAACTTCTATTATGTTTTTGCTCATTAATGAAGCATTTTGTTTATTAGCATAATAATCTGCAAATGCTTCTGCAATAATTTCTTGTCCTCTTTCTTTATATGCATATCCTGAAATATTTCTTATTAGTAAATCTTTTTCTTTTATATCATTTACACCTATTTTATTCAAGGCTTTATTTAATATTTTATTTACTGTTATATTATTTTCGCTATCAAAAACTATTGCATTATTATTGTTATGATTTAATTTTTTTATTATTTCTGTTACTGCTATATGTCCTGTTTCATGTATTGACATATCTTTATAAGTTGTGTTATTAGGATGAAAATGCTTCTTAACATCCATTTCATATAATTGTTTTGGAACTTTACCATTATAAAATTTATTTTTATTTATATACATTACATATGTTCCATCTTTTTGTAATTCTACTGCTAGTCCACCATTTGGATGGTCTATTTCTTTTATTTCTTTAATCTTTCCTCTTATATTTGGAAAATCATTATATACTCTACTCATATTGTTTAATAATTCTTTTAAAACTTCTTTATCTATATGCCTTGTATTCATTTTTCTAATATTGTATTTTTCTTTTATATCTTTTTCAAATTTTGTATCAAATATATTAAATTGTTTTTCTGTTTCTAACTCAATATGATCATTATTAGAATTATACACAATTGTACTTCTACAATAGTGAAAGTGATGTTGTATTGGTGGGAGATTTAAGCCTAGTACTAATCCATTGCATCTAATTCTTTGTACTGTTAATTCTTTTTGTGTCTCACCATAATATCTGTCAAATGCATTTTCTTTGTTAATATAAAACTCTTGATTATTTAAACTATCACACATCAAAGTAGTTTTATCATCTTCTACTGCAATAAATCTAACTTTTGAATTATCTTCTGTTGTTTCTTTTATTCCTTCCACTTTTGCTAAATTATTTAGTCCAATCATTTGCATATCTACCGCACCTGATATCTTGTCATTATTTATATTAAGTTTTTGATTTTTTTGTCTATTTATTATTGTTTGAAACTCACTAGAATCGATTTCTAGTTTTTTTTGTTGTTGCATATTTAGAATTGCTTGTTTGTATATTTGTTGTGCATTATACTGCATTGTTGCTTCAATATATTGTTTCCAATTAAAGCCACTGTAATTTGGTTGGTCTAATAATGCAAGAAATAAAGCCATCGCTAATATTGATGGCTTTTTCTTTTTATTTACTTCTTTTTGTCCTTGTTCATAGTAATAATTGGCATCTTCATACATTATCTGTTTTTCTTGTTCTTCAAGTTTGTTTTGCTCTTCTATATATGTACTATAAATAAGCAATTCTAATATTTCACTATTCTTTACTCTTGTTCTTTTATAAATATTGTTTGCTAATACACTAAAATAGTTGTTATTCTTTAATAATCCTTGTTCTTTCCATTGTTCTATATATGTGTTTATTCTTTTTTTAGTCTTATTATCTGCAACATTATAGATGTTTTCGGTTGTAAAATTAAATGTATCAAAGATTTCCTGAAGTCTGTTCTGTGTTTGTTTTGATATTTTATTATATAGTTGTTTTAATTCTTGCATTTTTGTATCGTGATAATTCCATATGTTCATATTAAACCCTTTCATAAGTATTCTTAAATATTTCTGGTTTACATGGATATATCTCACCTTGTATTCCTTTTATTATATAATCTCCGTAATTCGCATGCATAACTCCTTCTAATGTTTGTATATCGGCATTAGTATCATCATAATGTTGAAAACCTGTTGATTTTCCATGTAATATAATTTTATTACTTGATACTTTATCCATAAACCAGTCTGGAATAAAATCTATTCCTAATCTAAATGCTTCTATTTCTATTGGAATTTTTCTATATTTCATTTATATTCCTCTATTCTTTATTGATTTGCTTATTAACTAATTTTGTTTGCTCTTTCTTGTTATCCGCTGTTAATTTTTGTGCTTTTTGTGTATCTGTTAAATCTGTCACTTTATCATCTTTTTTATCTTCTTTATTGTCTTGGTCTACTCCAGCTTGTCCCATCATTTGCATTTGTTGTAAATTCTTTTGAATATTTTCTTCGTTTTGTGCGTATACTTCTGTAATTTCTGATTCTGCATCAAGATCAAATGGTAAATGATTTATAACGCTTTTATCACTGATTAGTCCTCTTAATTTTAGCCATATATCTGTGACGCTTTGTGTATCTGTAGGTAAATTACGAGTTAAAATAACCTCAATATCTCTAAAATCATAATTCTTATTCTTTTTTAAGTTTATTCTCATTGTTATCATTTCCCACATTCTTAAATATTCTTTTTTAAATAAATGGTGTGCTTGTTGCAATACTTGTTCTAATGGGAAAAACTTCTTTTCCAAAGCTGCAGCATTATCCGCATTAGTAAAACCTTGGTCAGTTACATTTGGTACTCCAGAAATCATAAGTGCCGTGTCTAAGCATGTTTTTTTATGATTTTCTGATGCTGTATCGTTTATATTTTTTATTATCCAATCAATATCTCCATCTTTGTCTGGAGTATAAAATACCTTTGCATTTAAAACTGCTTCATCCTCTTGTACTCTTGCAGGATTTTTAGTCATTACTATATTTCCATTCTTGTCTTTTTGTTCTTTTCCTTCATCATCAAGCAATGGTATTAGAGGATCATTCGTTGGTGAAAATCCCGTTACTTTCAATTTTGCATTGTCATTATAATCAAATATATTAGCATTGTTTTCAATTACTTTTTCATTTTTGTTTATAAGTGTCATAACATTCTCGAAAAAGGCCATTCCATAAGGATTTTCTACAGCAAAACATGGTAAGTCTGTCCATCTTACAGTTTTATTACTACCACTTACTTCCTCAAACTTATATTCAGCATTTTCCGTGATTGTTTTCTTTTCTTCTCCATCTACAAATTCTTTTTTATAGTCTTTTGTTATTATTTCCAAGTGTGTTTCTATTCCACCTGTTGCTGTATTCTCGTACCAGCATCTCAATAATCCAACTTTTGCGCTAGGTACTTCATAATTCCATATAGCCACAGTATTAAGACTTGAAGTATTTGCATAAACAACCTCATTATCATGATTTTCATACAAAAGACCATAACATGCACCTGTAGTAATATAATCTAATACACAATCATAAAAAAAACTACCATTGTCATTATATTTAGTAATATAATCAATGATAGCTTGATAATCTTCTGGTTTATTTTTATCTCCATATATTTTATTAAATATGTTTTTTAAAATGTTTTTTTGTGTTTTATTTATATTTTTAACTTTAAACTGTGGCTCTTTTCCTCCAAAATAACCAGCTGCAATAATACTTATATAATATTCAAGTGCAACAACAACGTCTTTTTTATCATACTTTCTTGTAAATCTATCTTGTAAGTATTTTCTATGCATAAATATTGGCAATGCTTTCCCCCATAATATACTTATATTTTGGTTTATATTTTTTTCACTTAAAAACTCATCTTTATATTGTATTTTTTCTACAAAACTCATTTTCTTTCTCCTTTACATTATATTGTTATAACCAAATTGTATTGTGTTTGGTCTTGGGTGTTCATAAACTCCCGTTAAGCAATCTTCAGCATCATCATGTTCGTTTTTCCCAGTTCTCACATAATGTTTTAAATGTTTAGCAAATTCTGGCCATCTATCTTCCCAGTTTATTGGGAAATAAATATTATTCATTACTCCTGTTGAGTTGCTTAATATTCTTGCAACTTTGTTTTCTCCTTGATGAAACCAATTTACTTTTGTGTGAGTATTTTTTAACTCCTTTAGTTCTTTTTGTACGTTCCTTGCAAATCCTCGTCCACCATTATTACTTTCTATATTTGCATTTCCAACATTATCCTTTGTCAGCATTTTTGCTACTGCTGGTTCTGTTATTTCCATTGACTCTTGTGTATAAATAACCTCCAAAATGTAATATTCATTGTTATACATCTGATAATCTATTGAACATAAATAATCCGTTCCTTCATCTGCAGTATCTGTATAATTCATGACATAATGTGCTGGTGGTAATTTTTCATAAGTTTTAAATGTTGTATATAATCTATTCTTTACATCTATTGGTTCTTGTTGATAGTTAGCATATATAATGTCTTTGTTCATATTTTTAGTTTTTAATTTATAGTCTTCTTTGTTTAATATTACCTCACACAACATTGATCCATCTTCTTGAACTGCTTTATAGTTTATATGTCTCACATTGTCATAGTTTTCTAATATATAACCTGCCAAGTCATTACTAGACCATCTTGTCATAATAATTATTAGTTTAAATCCTGTTTCTGTTCTTGATAGCATTGTGTTGTTAAACCAGTCTATTTGTTTTTGTAAAACATTTTCGTTGTATGCCTCTTCAACATTCTTTATTAAGTCATCTATTATCATTAAAGTACATCCAAAACCAGTTGCAGTTCCTTTTGGTGATGTTGCTAAATAATTTGCTTGTCCACTTCCATCTAATGCCCATTTATTTGCACTAGATTCGCCAAATTTTATTTTTGTATTAGGAAATACATCGTTATATACTATTATTCCTTCCGTCTTTTCCGATGCTATTGTATCTCTTACTGATTTTGCAAATGTTGTTGATAATATTTCATTATATGAACCTGTCATTACTTTTTCTTTATTATTGTTTCCAAATACCCATTCAACCAATTTACCTGCTGTTCTTGATTTTCCATGTCTTGGTGGCATATTTATTACACAAATCCTATCATCACTTTCGTAAAAGTCTTGTAATTTATGGCACATATCTTTTAGAAACTGTCTATCATCTTTATAAAAATCTGGTGCAGTTAATTTACAATACTCAAAAAAATCACGTCTGGCTAATTCCAAACGTGCTTGTTTTTTTAATTCTTCTTTTATATTACTATTCATTTAATATCTTTCTCAACTCTTCAGTAGACATTCCTGAAAATGGGTTATTAACTTCTCCAGATATATTAACTTTATCTTGTGGTTTTTCTCCTATTGTATCTCTAATGGTTTCAAATGCTTTTACATTTCCACTTAAAGCTTCTTGAATAAGCGAAAAACTTATTTTTTCTTGTATTGTTTTATCTTCTACTTTAGTTTCTAGCAATGATAATAATTCTTGTCTTAATGTTTTTCTTTGCGCTCTTACTTCTCCTGATTTTATTCCACCCTTTTTGCCTCTTTCTCTTGCTTCCTTCTTGCTTCGTACAGGTTTTAAGTTTTGCTCATTTGCCATTTAATCACCTTCTTTATGTTTTTCTCCATAATAAAAGAGCCTACTATTGTAAGCTCATTGTTTTATTTATTGCTATAATATTGTTTTATTTTCTCTATAGCATTTATAAGTTGCTCTTTTGTTCTAAAATTTTGTATAGTATTACTTCCAACACCTAAAATATCAATTTGTTGCAATTTTTCTATTTCTTTTAATATTTCAGGAATATTCATAGCTATACGTTCATTTTTTAGTTTGCTCAAAATTTCATTAGCCTTATTTATTTCTTCTTTTGTTTCACAACTATTTATTATTGTTGTATTTATGACATTCCAATAATCTTTTAACTCTTCTTCCATTTTTTCCTCCTTTTAAAAAATATTTTATAATATATCTTTTAAAAAAGTTTGTCGAAATTTGGCGAATTTATTTATTTTTGTTTAAATTTAACCTTAATATCACTTTTATTTTAATATATTTTTCATAATTGGTTTATGCCTTTTCGCTGTAATGCCTGCCCAACAATTCACTTTGCATGTTTTACATTTGTTTTGCATACATCTTTCATAATTATCACATTTTACTGTGTTGTCTGTTCTTCTTGTTATCTTACATAAATCTTCATTATTGTTTTTATTATTACATTCTTGACATATTACTTTTGAGTATATTTCAAATGTATTTATATTCTTTTTCTTTAGTATTTCTTTTATAGTGTTCATACTTTTTCCTCCATTTTTATAAGCTCTATGTAAGATATAAAGTAGCCCAATTCTACTTATGATGCTATGTTTTTTGTCCTTTTAGGTTGCAGGTCGCATTTAAAACCATAACTTAATATGTTAAAACCGATAATTAGTTTTTTCTATATCCTACATACAACTTATAAATATTAATTAGAACTCGCTAGGAAAGTTCTGTTTTATCTTAAAAGGAGTGATCATACCTAAACAAAAATATCATTTATATTAATTTACCTAGCATAATTAATAGCAATAAAAAAAGAACCTATCTTGCTTGATAAGTTCCTTGCAAAAGTTTATATCTTTTTTGTTGATTATTTGTCTGAGTCGTTGTATAATGTTTTTGTTCTTCCATATTTTTACCTCCTTGAGAAAGGTGGTGAAAAAATGAACAATATTCTAAAGTTTCTTGTACTAGTCATTATTGCATACATCATTAAGATGTTTGATTAGTACATAACATTCTTCGGCGCCCTGCTTTGCAGGGTTGCTTTTTTTGTAAAAAAATACTAGAGATTGCATTCCCTAGTACTTTTTGTTCTTCTTTAATATTCTAAAGTTTCTTACAGATTGAAAGGAGTGATAACAAATGATAAATATCTCTTTTCTAAATCTGTATTAGTATTATACTAGAGTTTTCGTGTATTGTCAACCTTTTACATCGCACTATTATTACATTTTTATTACATTTCTATTACAATTATACCATTTTTATGTTAATTTTTCAAATTTAAAAGAGCAAATACAAAAGGGGGCTTGTGCTTGCTCTTTTCTCTGCCTACTTTTTCTATTATAATTATAGTACTTCCAAAACGAAATTGAAAGGAAGTTTTAACGAAATTTTAGCGAAGTTTTTAGACTTTACTGTCTAGTCCAATGTTTATTATCTTTAACATACTTTTTATAGCATTATCTCTATAAGTTTGTAGTTGCTTAATGCTTTTGTATTTTTCAAATTCATTAAAATATGCTTTTTCAACATAATCCCATTTTGCTTTATTCATATAATACGTTTCTATAACAAATCTTTCTTCTTGAGTTAATGGATTCATCATATTTTTAACTCTTACTACTATTTTATTTAATTGCATTTTCTTTTTATTTAATTCTTCTAATTTGCTCGTTAAATATTCTCTGTCTTCTTTATTTATATAATTTAATTCTTTTTTATAGTTTATGGCTGTATTTAATACTTTGTCAGATATTTTATTTGTATTACTATGTATGCTATCATAACTTTGTCCTGCTATTTGCATATTTTCTATAACTTCTTTCTCTGTGTCTTCATATACTGTTCCTGCATATTCTAATCTTTGCTGATATTCTTCTGTTTTTAAATCTATTTCTGTCAATTTAGATTCATTCTCTTTATGCTCTCTTAGCATTTTCTCAACATCTTCTTTTATGTAATTATTCATTTGTACCTCCTTTTTTTAATTCACTATTTAATTTATCTAAAATATTGTATGCTTTATTTATTTGCATTTGATTATATTCTCTTTTGTGATAGTCTGTTGTATTTATTGTTTCTAATGTTTTCATTGCTTTTTTAATTTGTTTTTTTATATTTTCTATTGTCATTTGTGTCACTTCCTTTTTAAATACTCATATATTACTCTTTCTACATAAGCTAATGCTTCATAATTGCTTATGTATCTTCCGCTGTGTCTGTTTCTTACTTCTGCTCTTATTATTCTTATTTCTTGATTGTATTGTCTTTTATACATTGCTGCTAACTGATTTTTACTTAAACCTTGTTTCCACTTATCTAATATTTCTTTATTTTGCATACTACACCTCTTGTATAGTTTTTGCATTTTTATGTAAAATATGTTATAATTTTTTTATAAACATCTTAGGAGGTATACTGTATGAAAAATTATTTTGGTGTTGAAATCGATACCAAAAACATGACTTTAGAAGAACTTGAAGAAGCTCAAAAGAAAATTAGAGAATTGTATTCAGACATTTCTCTTCAAATTGAATTAAGAAAAATGGCTGAACGTAAACATAGCTCTTCTAATTAAGTCTTCTCCCCGCTGAACTTTAGTGGGGATTTTCTTTTGATTTATTTTTAAAATATCGTTTAATTCTCTTTCCGCATTCTGGGCAGTATTTTAGATTATATGCTTTTGATGTTATAATAGAAATTTCTTTTCCTTTAGCAGCTCTTTGCTCTTTTTTCCAAGTATACACACTAATTTTCGCAAAAAATTTTTCTTTGAATCTTGATGTATCAAGTTGATGTTTCTTCCAGAACTCAATTTCTTCACAACACTTACACATTTTGTTTTCTCCCTTCTAGTAGTTCTTCTAGTTCTAATATTCTTTCATTAATTGCTTTTATTCTGTCTACATCTGAAAATCTATTACAACTTAATAACATTTTCTTGTATTCTTCTATCTTGTCTTTTACTTTTTGAATTGGAATAACTTGACTTTTTATTTTAACTTCTTGTGCTTTCAGATTTTCAATTTTCCCAGTATATAACATATAATACTTCAAATTTAATTCTTCATTCTCTTTTAATACTCTTTTATAATCTGATAAAATATGTTCTATTGCGTATTGATATTTGTTTCTTTCCTCATCATTAACTAAGTTTGTACTGTACACATCGTCAAGTAAATAATCTAACGTTTCTAATATTTTTATATCTTCTTCTATACTATTTCTCATATTAGCACCACCTAACCTTATTATTCATTATAAAATAATGTGATTTACATGGAATATTAAAATTTCCTATGCTTGGGTTTAAACTTAATTCGCCATCTCTAAAATTTAAAGTCCATCCATTCATTCCTAATGGTGTTACTGTTTTTTCTCCACAACCACAAGCACATAAATGAACTGCTACTTGACATTCTAAACAGACATAAAGTATCCCTTGTTTTAATTTATGTGGTATTCTTTCAACTGATTTTATTTCAAATTCTTTTATACTATTTTCTTTCACTTAAAACACCTCGATTTCTTCTGGTTTTTCTATACTAACTGTTTCACAAACTTTTAAATTAAAAAATTTAAATTCTTCTGTTTTATAATCTATTTTTAAGTCTACTTCACACATTGTTTGTTTTAAACAGTCAAATATCCATAAAGGTAATTTGATGTATTTAGGGTAATTATGATACTTTGAAATATAATCATGTATTCTATTATTAACAATACATTGTAGTTCCAAATATTCAATACTATCTTTAGTTGTTCTTTTATTTATTTTTTTCTCCACTAAAAACACCTCCTAAAACATTCCCATTGCTCTAAATACATTGATAGCCTCTTGCCTGTTTTTTTGTTCTTCTTGTTGTTTTAATAACGCTTCTTTATATTCTTTTCTACTGTTTAATAAATCTATTAAACAATCTAATGTCTTTATTTTCATTCTATCTTCTGTATCGTTATAATTTCCACCTAACGCCATTATTACAACAGAAGCACTATTCCCATAATTTATTTTATCTTGCAAACAATCTTTAGTTTCTTTTAGTAATTCATAATCTTCATCAGTTAAACTTTCCATGAAGCCATCAACTAATTGCAATAGCGGTGTTAATCTATCTGCTAATATTTGTATTTTTATTTTTTTATCTTCTATCTCATCTGCTGTTTTTTCTTTCATTATGTATTACTCCTCTCCTTTAATTCCTTCCAATTTATTTTTTCTCCACAATATGGACAATAATTGAATCTATTAAAATTAGTATTTTTTCTTTTATCAAAGTAATCTTTTAATTTTAATTTTTTTATAAGCCCATTTACAAAATATTCTCCATATGTGCTTAATCCATATTCAAATGTTTCATTATTACTTTTTATCTTTTCTTTTAAATCATCGTATGTTACTAATTCAGCTTTTTCATAATCTAACCATTCTCCTATATAACAATTATGTTCCATATCTTATTTACTCCTTTACTACTAAATTTGCTTTGATTAAGTCGTATAATTTTTCTAAGCACATATTATCGTTTTCTCTTTCTTGTCTATACACAATCTTCCTATTCCATGCATTTATATAAATATAAGTTGCACCATCAATATTTCTTTCAGTAAATTTATATTGCCCCGAATTATCAAAATATTTAAATTTCCATATTGTTTCAAGTTCCTTTAAATCTACATCATCTCTTATTTTAGGCATTATCCCACCACCTTTTCGTGTAGGCTTTTTCTAACTTTTCTGTATAATATACACTCATTAATATTATTGCTATTGCTAAAGCTATTATTGTTGCTATTAATATATAAAATATTGTTTCTGACATATCTATTCTCCTCCTACTTTTAAATTTTCTTTTATGAATTTCTTTAGCATTGATAAACAGTACGTTGGACCAACACTTCTTTTAGAATAAAGAATTATTATTTTTTCTCGCTTAGCAATCCCTATTTTCCCAACATTATAATCATCATCTACTTCTTTAAAATATTTTTTTAATTCTTCATATAATTTATTTAAATATCTATCATAATTAGGTAATCTATATAACTTATTTTCTATTTCATGAAAATTATATGTTCTATTAGTTAAGAATTTTTTATAATATCTATCTATTCCATATTCATCTACTATTGCTTCTATTGAAGCATAAACATCTTTATCTCTTTTTAACTTTATTTCACTGAATAAATTAATTTGTTGTTCCATATGTTTACCTTTTTTTACCCCTTTTACTTAATAATTCTTAATTCCAAATTTGGATAAACTTTCTCAAATATTTTATGTTTTAATTTGAATACATCTGTCTGCATTCCTTTTACATCTTCAACTATTGTTTTACCTTTTTCTATGTATTTGAAATCCGCAACATATTCTATCTTTCTAAATGTTCTACCATTCTTTTTAAAACTATCTTGTAGTAGAAATCGTGGCTGTAATTCCAAATTACTTATCTCTCCTGATTTCATTAATAGTTTTAATTCTTTATATCTTCTGCTTTCTTGAATACTATCAAAGATATAATCATCTACTATTACTTTCTTGTTTCTGTATTTGTTCATCTTTTGCCTCCTAAATTTTATTTATATCTGTATAAAAACTTATTTGTCCATTTGCCAATATTCCATTAATCCTATCTAAACTAATTTTGTAATATTCAGGATCTATTTCTATGCCTATAAATTGCCTGTTTAGTTCTTTTGCTGCTACACATGTTGTTCCACTTCCGACTAAAACAATCTAGTACTATATCACCTTTATTGCTTGAATTTATAATTAAATTTTTTATTATATTTATCGGTTTTATTGTAGGATGTTTAAATTTATCTTTATCGCTTTTATTAATATTCGTGACATAATATTTTCTTTTTGTTTCATAATCTCCATTTAGTTGTACTCCACTTTCTCTTGCAAAAATACAATATTCTGTATCATTTGCATATGTATTATTCATTGTAGGCAATGGATTGGTTTTATGCCACGTTAATATTTCTATATTACATTTTTTTTCTAAATAATGTTTTAATAATGGTTCCACTTGATGTTTACTGCACCATATATAAATGTTTATTTTTTTCATTGTTCTATCTAGTTCATTTAATAATTCTAAATCAAATCCACTACTTATATGTTTTATTTCTTCCCTTGATTTTTTCTTATTTTTCCAAACTCTTTTTTGTCCTTCATTTTTATACTCTTTAGTCTTTTGCAATAAATTTGTGTTTGTTGCTACTTTGTAATATTCATTATGATATTTTCTTTTTTTAGTTTCAAAACATCCTGCTCCTCCTCCGGTCGTATATTCATATGGTGGATCTGTGACAATTAAATCTATTGAATTATCTGGAATATCTTTTATAATTTCGTAACTATTGCCTAATATGACTGTATTCAGCATATCTTCAAATTTCATATCTCTATCTGCTCTCCTATTCTTAAAATTTTCTTTATTTCTTTTATATGGTCTTCTGCATAATCACAGTCATTTGTACCTCTAAAATTTAGTTCTTCTAATCTTATACATCCGACCACATTTTACACATTTACCGTTCTAACGGTGGATAATTGTATTTCATAGGCTAGTCCAATCCTGGAATATGGTTCATATTTTGTTCAATCATCTTCTCATTTTCTGTTGTTTCTCTATATACTGCAACTTCTTTGTTTGTAATACTACATTTCTTTGTTTTGTCAGTTGTTACAAATCCTAAACTCTCAAGCTCCGTTATTCTTGGTCTAGCATTATTAACATCTGCTGTATTTGTATAATGCCTTTTATATAATTCTTGTGCTATTTCTCTTGTTGTCATTTCTTTATTTTTTAATATTTCTAATATTTGTTTATGTCTTTCGCTTAAATGCTCTTTCATATCTTCATAACTTTTATGTCTTGTTTTGAATGTTATTGTATTCATTTGTTAATCACTCCTTTTTTCTGGATTCATTAAATCGTAAAACAACTTGTCTTGTTCTTCTATTGTTAGTAGTTCATAATCAGAGCATTTTTTTAATTCTCCTATTATTTGAATTGTTCTTTTTGGTTGTTCTTCGATTTGCTTTTTATATTTATTAAATAAAAATAAATATATATTCTTTACATTCTTGTTTGTGTTACTTTGTTGTTCTTTTGTTGTTATTTTGTTGTTATTTTTTAATTCTTCTATTTGGTAATCTTCCCATTTTTCAATACTTACAATTGAAAATTTGTTGTTACTTTTTATGCTAATCATCTGTAATTTTTCTAATAGTTTTATGTATTTGTAAATTGTACTTTCTGTCATTTTTAATTCTCCTGATGCTTGCTTTCTTCCAAATACAAATTCTCCTTTTTTCAAACTTACTATTCTTTGTCCTACTAATTGTTCTCTTTCTTTATGTGTTGCTTTTAGTAGACACCATATCCAAATTTTCAATGCTTTTTCATTCTCAAATATGGGAGAATTTAATAATTTTCTAAATAATTTTATATAACTTGTATTTTCCATATCTCCCACCTTTTCGTAAAATAAAGGGTAATGATATTTTGTCATTACCCTAGTTGTTTGCTTTTCCATATTCTCTAATAAATTCTTCTTTCGTTTTGTTGTAATATTTGCACCAAGCTTTTTGTGCTAATTTCTTTAATTGTCTGTTAAGCTTGTCTCCATTTTTGCCATGTACTCCATTTGTACCACGATGGCTTTCTTTGGTTAAAAATACTATCAAGCCATCATTTATGCTCTTATGTCTATAAGCCTTTGAAAAATAAACCTCGTGCCTTTCGCAATATATATCTGTTCTTTTTGTGCTGTATAATGTACTTTTTGGCATGATGCAAAATTCCTCTTCGTTTTTATTTTTATCTTTCTTCTGACTTTTCTCTGTGATTTTTGGGTAAGGATTAAAACTATTACTTAAATCTGTTACTATCATTTCTTATCCCAACTTTCTAACAAACTATCTATTTCCTTTTGTGATTTTGTTTCTATTCCATAAACTTTGCAGTCTTGTACCACTCCATCTATAAGTCTTGCCATTTGTTTTGAATTAAAAGAACTAGAACCATAATAAGCATTTATTATTTTAAATTCTGTATCTCCTATATACTCTGTGTCTGCTATTTCACTAAACCAAGCTATTCCTTGTGCTGTCCACATTTTTTCAAAGGTGTTTACATTGTCTTTTTCTATCTTGAATCTTCTGAATATTCCTAGTTTTTTTACTCTTCTTTTGTATTCTTCAATTGTATCTATATCTGCTAATTCACATATTTCTTGCAAAAGTTTCCAAAAATAATTATTAGCATTAGTTGTTCTCTTTTTTATGTATTTCTTTGCTTCAATTTTTAGTTTTAAATCTTTTAATTGTTCTATGTCTGATAACTTGTCCTTATCGTTTATTAAAAAGCTTATTTTGGGCTTTCCGGTCTTATAATCTATGTTTATTTCTTCTAATGTTCCTGTAGTTTGCATTTAACCACCTACTTACTCAACTATTTCAAACGGGTCTTTATAATCTTCTTTATTTCCATCTTCACTTGGCATTTGTGAACTTTGATTATTTGCATCTTCTAATATCATTTGTAATGCTTTCTTTATTACTGGATCTGTTTTTTCATTCCCGTATAGCCAATCGCAATAATTGCTGTCTTTGTGTACTAAATCTATTAATGATGTTCCTTTATATTTTCCAAAACTTAATTTTAAATTTTTAGCTTGTTCTATAGTTAATGTTGCGTCTTGTTCTTGTTGCATAAAATCTCCCATATCTTCAATATCTTGTGTAAATACTTCGCTTAAACTAGCTACTTGTAAAACTGCATCTATAAAAGCTCTTTTCTTTGCCATTTTTAATATCGTATTTACTAAGCTACATATATCAGGATTATTAATTTTGTATCTAACTCTTCCGCATTTGTCCGTATATTCTTCACTTTGCCCTATATATGTTTCAGGTATTGTGTCTACATTTACAAATCTATATTTCTTCTCTTTACTGTTACAACTTCCTACTCCTTGTGCTACTGGTTGTCTATTTCTGAATAAGGTACATCTAATGTTATAACTAAAAAATTCTTTGTCATAATCTTCTGTTGTTTGTAAAAACTCATACTCAGGATTTAAACCAAACAACATACAAATTTTTTCTCCGCCTGGTTTTAATAAAGTTGGTTTGCTTGTCCCTGGCACTTCTCCAAAGTCATGACCTTTTTTTAATGTTTTTTGCACTACATTTTGCATTTGTTGTATTTTTGCCATTGTATTTGCTATATTATCTATTTCTACTGTTTCTATAATGCTTAAAGCATTTATTTCATTATTCATATTGGTATCCTCCATCTAATAAATATTGTTTTAATTGTTTTAATTTAACTGCCGTTCCTGTTACTTTGAATGTAATTGTATATATTTTCTCTCCTGTATTCGCTATTTGTTGTACTGTATTTGGTTTTTCCTCTGGGATATCAGGATTTATCAATTCGTTCATGCTTTTATTTATTGTTTGTTTCTCCTCTTCTACTGCTTTCAATCTGTTAATTACTGTTGTAATTGCATTGCTTACATTTAATGTTTGTTTATATTCAACTAATATTTCTGCCTTATGTTCTTGTGTTTCAATCAGTTTTAAATCATCTACTGCTTTATCTATAAAAGATTTTGCCTGCTCTTTTAAACTTTTCATACTCGCTGATAACGTTACATTTATTTTCGCTTGTTCATATGTAATAAAATCAATATTATTAGCTGTTTTATATTCTTCAAAATAATCTTTTACTTCCTGTTCTTTTTTTGTTTTTAATTCACTTTCAACACTATCTACTTTTTGTTTTAAATCAATGTCAGCACTTTTATATTTGTCAGATATATATTGTTTATATACTTCTTCAAATTGCATATATGGTGCTAACACTTGCTCTTTTACTGCTTTTCTTTGTTTTTCTACTTCCTTAAACTCTTTATTTAAATCTGCTCTAACTTCTTTAATTGTTTTTACATTTTCCTCTGTGCATATTAAAGATTTAGCATTTTCCACTTTTTGCTCAACTTCTATTGATAATTCTTTTAAATGTTCCTCTATTTGAGGTAATTGTTTTATAATTATTAAATCTTGCATTACCCTTCCTCCCTTAAATCATCGTAATAGCATTCTTCTGCTATTAATTCGAATATATTTCCTTCTTCATCGTTTTCCATAAATAAATCATCTTCTATAATCATGTCTTCTCCCTCTTGATTTCTACAAAGTTATTTGCTATAATTAAGTAGAAATCGTATGTTTATATATGTATTTTTTGTTGAACTAGTTTATTGATTGGTAGTCGCTAACTAGTTCTTTTATTTTGTTTAAAAATACTTTTTCATTGTTGTATTTGTTTAAACTAACTAAATTACTAATTCTTTTTATTAAATCTGCTTGTTCTTCATTCTCAAATCTTAGTTCTTTGTTTTCTTCGTGTACTGCTATGTTTTCTTTTGTTAGTTCATTATTTTTATTTTGTAAGTCTGCTATTAACATACTTTTGTTCTTTATTCTACTTTCTGCTTCTTTTAACGAAGTTCTACTTGAATTTACTAAGCCTTGTAATTCTTTTGTTTTTCTGAACATCTCTTTCATCTCCTTTCTATTTACATTTTTTGTTAAATTTTGTATAATATCCTCGAAAGTGAGGTTATTATGGATAAATTAGTTGGTAACCAACGTAAAATCTTTATTTATATTTATAAAAATAGAAACAAAGGATTAACTCGTTTTGATATTCCTAGAAAAATTAAGTCTATTCCTAATCATGAAGTTAGTATGCATTTAAGAGAATTATTAAAAAATGGTTACATTTCTTATATAGGTCTTAACGATACTATTGATTTAACTTCAAAAGGGCTTTCATATTTAAATTTTAGAAAATCATTTTGGATAGAAACTTTTATAAAATCCATTTTCTTTCCTATAATTGTTGCTTTTCTAACTACGTTAATAACATTATGGTTAAAAGGCTAGTAATTATTGATAATGGCACTTGTATGAAAAACATTGTTTTCCAAGGGTGCTCTTCTATCCACCAACAAAATCTGTCTATTAAATCACCAATCATTTATTCCCTCCTAGTAAATCGTATTTTGCATAAATCCCCATACTGTAAAACCTATTGCTGCTAAATATAAACTGCTATATACTACTGCTTGTCCTATAAATTGATATATTTTGTTTTTGTTTAGTTTTTTCATTTGTTTTTCACCTTCTTTCTTAAATAGTTTCTAGCCATTTTTCGAATTTGCTTTTTATTATTAAATAGTTCCATTGACCAGTTCTTCCTTGAAATGCTATTCCAAATGGAAATTTATCTTGTCTTAATGCTGCCCTAACTCCTTCAACACTCATTTTCAGTATTGGTGCTATATCCGTGGGGGTTAATCTTTCAACTTCTTCGTTTTTGTCTTCCATATTCTCACCCTCTTTCTTTTAGTATCGGTTCGTGGTTATTTTTGTTTACTTTTGTCAACTCCTTTGATAAAAAAAATATCATCAAATTTACAGTTTAATGCCTTACAAATATTTACAGCATTTTCAGGACTAGGATTTCTTTCGCCTTTAGCAAGTAAGCTAATTTGAGTTTGTGAACATCCAGCTTCTCTCGCTAATTGTCTATATGAAAATCCTCTCTCAACTATCTTGGCAATAAATTCTTCTACATCTTTTATCATTACTGTTCTATTTGCCATATTTACCTCTCCTTTCTTGTTGACTTTTGTAAATAATATCATCTCTATTTACTTTTGTCAACATTTTTTATAAAAAAAATTAAAAAATATTTACAAATGTAAATTTTTATAGTATAATTTGCTAAAAGGAGGTTTATCTATGGAACTTTCAAACGTAGAACTTGGACTATACTTAAAAACAATCCGCGAACAATTAGGTTATAGTATATATGATGTTAATAAACTATGTCATATATCCCCTAGTTACTTATCATTAATGGAAAATGGAAAAAGAAGCCCTAGTGCTATAATATTAAAGAAACTTGCGCCAATTTATAATTTGGACTATATAGAACTGTACGAAAAAGCAGGCTATATAGATTTAGCAGAAAGTGAAAAAATATCTAAAAGAACAAATAACATTATTAACACTGATGGATTAGATGCTGATGATATTAAAGAATTAAATAAATTTGTTGAATTTTTAAAAAACAAGAAGAAACAGGACGAGAATAAATAAAAAATAAGGAAATAGATGTAATCAATTTTACCACGAACCGATACATTTATTTCCTCTCAAACACTATTGAAAGTGATTGTGTACTAATTATATAGTATTTTATCTTCATTTTCAATAGTTTATTAAAAAATAAATTATAAAAATGGAGGTATTTTTATTATGAAAATTGTTAAGAAAAGAGCAAATGGTAAAGGCTCTGCTATTTACTTAGGAAAAAATAGGAATAAACCTTGGGGTGCAAGAATTACTATCGGAAAAGATATTAATGGTATCGCTATTAGATATTTTATTGATACTTTTGAAACTGAACTTGAAGCTTTAGTATGTTTAGAAAACTATCACAAAGAGCCTCATCCTATTTATATTAAAGAAACTATATACAATAGAATAGTTACATTTCCAAAAAATCCATATCCTTTAGTTGCAGTAAAAAATCCTCAAAAAGAAACTATTGAAAAAATAACAAAAGACAATTATACTTTTAAGCAACTATTTGAGGAATTTAAAAAAGTAAAACTTCCTTCTACAGAAGAAGCAAAGTTAGAAAAAGAAAAACACATAAAGCCAAAAGGAAAATTTGCTTATCATTATTCTAGAGGAATGATAACAGCATTCAACAATTCTAAGAAATTATATGATAGAGTTTATAAAGATTTAAGAACATCTGATTTTCAACAGTTTTTAAATAATTGTAATAAAAACTACGAGACAATAAGAATTATGAAAAACTTATATATAAAACTAGATGAATATGCTTTTCAAGAAGACATTATAGAAAAAAGCTATGCTCAATATATAACAATTGACAACACATATAGACTCTCTAAAAACATCAAGAAAAGAACACCATATTCTTATGAACAAATAAAATATTTATGGGATATTAAATCTGAAAATTATAAGGAAGAATTTATTAGAGATATGTTGTTATTGACAATATATACTGGTTGTCGTGCTGAAGAATTACTATTTATATATACAAAAAGAATATTTCTAGATAAAAATTATTTTATAGCAGGTGTAAAAACTAAAGCTGGTATAAACAGAGAAATACCTATTCATCCAGATATTAAATCCATATTTAAAAAATATTATAACCCCGAAAATGAATTTTTATTTATGATGCCTAATGGCAACAGAGCAAATTATGACTATTATTTATATCATTATAAAGAAAATTTTATTGACAAGCATAGTTTTCTAGAACATCACACAGCCCATGATGGTAGACACACTTTAAGAACAGAACTAGAGAAACAAAATGTAAAACAAATTATTATAAATTCTATAATAGGACATAGCAATGAAAATGTAGGTCAAGATATTTATACCCATATATCTATTGAAGAAAAATTTGAAGCTATAAAATTAATTACTTACCAAAAAACAAATAACTTATATGTTTTAAATAATAAAATCTCTTAAATTTTGTTAAATAGGTAACAAATGGGTAACAAATCAAAACACCAAGGCCGTAAAAGTCTTGGTGTTTCTATGTTTTCCTATACTTCCATAATAATTGGTATTATCATTGGGTTTCTTTTTGTTTTCATAAAAATATAATCTCTTAAATTATCTTTTACCATAGATTTGATTGTTGCCCAATCTCTAATTCCTCTTTCTTCACATTTTCTTATTTCGTTTTTAACAACTGATTTAACATCATCCATTATACTTTCAGCTTCTCTTACATACACAAAACCTCTTGATATAATATCAGGTCCTGCTACAACTTCACCTGTAGAAGAATCCATAGTTAGAACTACAACAATTAATCCATCTTGAGATAAATGTTGTCTATCTCTTAATACTATATTTCCAACATCTCCTACTCCTAATCCATCAACTAATATTCTACCGCTTGGTACAGAACCGTTAAATCCTATTCCATTTTCATCTATCTCTAATACTCTACCATTTGATAGCATAACTATATTTTCTTTTTTAATTCCCATACTTTGTGCTGTTTCACTATGAGCTATTAATTGTCTATATTCTCCATGAACTGGTATAAAATATTTTGGTTTTGCTAAAGCAAATATCAATTTTTGCTCTTCTTGGCAAGCATGCCCTGATACGTGTATAGCTTCTAATGAACTATATACAACTTCTGCTCCTATTTGCATTAAATCGTCAATTACTTTTGATACAAATTTTTCATTTCCTGGTATTGGTGTTGCAGAAATAATTACTAAATCATTTGGAGTAATTGTAACTTTTCTATGGTCTCCTCCAGCCATTCTAGTTAATGCTGACATTGGCTCTCCTTGGCTTCCTGTTGTTATAATTACTAATTGATCATCTGGGTAATTTTTTATCATATCAATATCTATGAAAATATTTTCTGGACATTCTATATATCCTAATTCTCTTGCGGTATCTATCATATTTATCATACTTCTACCACATACTGCAATTTTTCTACCATATTTTACCGCTGAATTTACGATTTGTTGAACTCTATGAACATTTGAAGCAAATGTTGCAACAACAATTCTTTTTGTACAGTGTAAAAATAGTTTGTCAAAAACTTCTCCTACTGAACTTTCAGACATTGTAAATCCTTTTCTCTCTGCATTTGTACTATCTGACATTAATGCTAAAATTCCCTTGTTTCCTAATTCTGCTATTCTTCCAAAGTCCATAACCTTACCATCTATTGGAGTATAATCAACTTTAAAATCTCCTGTGTGCAAAACTGTTCCAGCAGGTGTAGTTATTGCTAGCATTACTGAATCAGGTATACTGTGTGAACTTCTTATAAATTCTACTTTAAAATTCTTTCCTAATTTAATTGTTTGACCTTGCATTACTTCTATTAATTTTGTGCTTCTTAATAATTTATGTTCCTCTAATTTATTTCTTATTAGTCCTGCTGCTAATCTTGTTGCATAAATAGGAATATTTATTTTCTTTAATAAATAAGGAACTCCTCCTATATGATCTTCATGTCCATGTGTTATTACTAACCCTTTTATTCTATCTACATTTTTCTCTAAATATGTTATATCTGGAATTACTAAGTCAACTCCTAGCATATCATCTTCTGGGAATGATAACCCACAATCAACTACTATTATCTCATCTTCATACTCAAATACTGTTATATTTTTTCCTATTTCATGTAATCCTCCAAGTGGGATTATTTTTAATTTAGATTTTTTAAATATTTCTCCCTCTTTTTTTCTGTTACTTGTTTTTGTATTTCTTCTATTATAAGGTCTTTTAGTAACAGTTTTTGTTGTTTCCGCTTTTTCTTTACTTTCTTTTCTCGTCTTTGAAGATGTTCTACTTGTACTTTTAGTATTTCTTGATTTTGTAGTAGATTTTTTTACTCTTACATTATTTTCTTTTTTCTCTTCAATATTATTATTTTTTTCTTCCAATATAAAATCTCCTTTCTCAATTTTTAAATAAAACTTAAAAAAACTAGTTTAATCATTTAAACTAATTTGACCTAATTTACTAATTTTTATTAAATAACACAAATTTAACAGATTTTTATATATGGCCTTTTTTGGTTCTCTTAACTCATATATAAATTTACATCTGATTATAATAAATTCCGATCAACCTTATTCACACTAGTTATTATTATACTATATATTTTGATTCAAGTCAAATTTGATTATACATTTTTTGCCAATAATTTTGCTAATTTAAATTATTATTATTTTTTCATTTTACAATTTAAAATATAAAAATCTGAAAAAAACAAAAATTTTTTTCAGATTTATTTGCACTTAAAGAAATTTATAAAATAAACTTTTTTTAAATTCCTTTTAATTTAAAGAATCTCTTTTTATAAATTATTCATTAACATTATTTTATTATCTAATTTATTTATAATTTTAGCATAATTAATCCACTCTTTTGACGTCTTTTTATCAACTTTTTCTTTTGCTTTATACTTCATTTTATGTTCTAAATTAGCCCAAAAATCCATAGCCAAAGTTCTTATTTGAACTTCAACCTTAACATATATATTACTATTTGATAAACTAATAGGAACTTCAACAATCAAATGATAACTAGAATATCCACTCTCTTTGGGATGTGTAACGTAATCCTTCTCCTTTATAACATTAACACCAGGGATTTTAACAATCAAATTTCTTAATGTAAATATATCCTTTTTTATAGGACATATTACTCTTATCCCAGCAACATCATTAATTTTATCAATCATCTCTTTATATGTAATATCACATTTCTTATTATTCATTTTATTTATTATACTATCTGGCTCTTTTATTCTAGTATCAATATGATCAATTAAATCATAATTATAAAAAATTTTAAATTCATCTTGTATTATTTCCATTTTTGTCTTTAACTCTTTAATAGCTGTTGAATATATAAACATAAGCTTTTTAAAGGTCTCATCTTCAATTGTAATATCTTTTGTGATTTCTAATAAATTTTCTACTTTTACTAATTCTATATTATCTACTTTTTTATTCTTCATTCTATCATCATCTCTCCTTATTATCGATTAAATGATATCTTTATATTTTAGTATATGCAGATAATATATTTATATTGTTACTTTCTAATAGTTAATTTGTGTTTTTTTAGTGAATTTTATTTTATTATTTATTCAATAGGTCCGTCCCCTGTGGCAATTTTTTGCCAAAAAGGTCCGTCCCCGATGGCAATTTCTTTCTTTTCTCCTGTTTTGTTATTTTCTATTTCTATTTTGTCTCCTTCAGTTTTATCTCCTATTACAATCATATATGGTGTTCCTAAGATTTTACAATCTTTTATTTTGGCTCCTATTTGTATGTTTTCTCTGTCATCTAATATTGCTTTTACTCCATTTTTATTTAATGTTTCATATAATTTGTTTGCTAATTCTACTTTTTCCTCATTATCCGTTTTTGGAATTATTTGTACTTTATATGGTGCTACTGTTTCTGGTAGTACAAATCCACATGGTCCCCATTTTGGATCGTTTATTAGGCATTTTTCGTATAAAGCTGCTAATGTTCTGCTAACTCCTATTCCATAACATCCCATATAATATAGTTGTTCTTTTCCTTCTTTGTTTGTGAATGATCCATTCATCATTTCTGAATATCTTGTTCCTAATTGGAATATATGTCCTAATTCCATTGTTCTAATTTCTTTAAACTTAGATATATCTGTAATTCCATATTCTTTTTCTAAATATTCTTGATAATTTTCTCTTTCTAATATTTCTGTATTTAATCCTATTCCAGTTTCTTCATCATATAAAATTTTATCTTCACCTTGTTCTGATATAAGCATAAATTCTTCTGATTTTTTTCCTCCCATTGCTCCGTTGTCTGCAGCAATTGGAATAACAGGCATTCCTATTTTTTCAAATATTTCTAAAAATGCTTTTCTTGCATTATTATATGATTTTTCCATTCCTGCTTCATCAACATCAAAACTATACGCATCTAGCATTGGGAATGATTTTCCTCTTAATAAATATCCTCTTGTACGTATTTCGTTTCTATACTTTTCGCCTATTTGATAATATGTAACTGGTAAATTTTTATAAGATTTTAGTTTTTCCTTTGCAAATTCAACCATTGCCTCTTCTCCCGTTGGAGCTAAGCAAAATGTACCTTTGTTTGATTCAGTTATCAACATTGTTCCATCATTTACATAGTGATCATATCTTCCTGAATTTTTCCATATTGTGTCTGGTTGTAATGTTGGTAATAATACTTCTATACATCCATATTTATTTAATGTTTCTACAATTATTTTTTCTATATTTCTTCTAACTAATAATGGAACTGTGTTGTATCCAAATAGTCCTGCTCCATATTGAACTAATTGCCCTGTTTTTAATAATATACTTTGACCTGGATACATTTCATCTATATTATTTAATTTTACTGTATTCATACCTGTTTGTGATAATTTCATAATTAATCTCTCCTTAGATTTTAATTTTTACTAGTTTTCTTCTTCATTTTTTTCTTCTTCAATGTTTTTTGTATTATCTATTTGCTCTTCTTGTTCTTTTTCTTCTTTACTATCATTTTCTTCTACTAGTTCATCTATAACTATCTGTCTATTTTCATCTAATTTATATTTTGGCAATTCTGGTAAATCTTTTAAAGACTTATATCCAAACATTCTTAAAAATTCTTGTGTAGTTTTATATGACATCGGTTTTCCTGGTAATTCTATTACTTTACCAGCTTCTTCTATTAATCCATATTCTAATAATTTATAAATACAACCATCTGCTGATACTCCTCTTATTGCTTCTATCTCAGCTCTTGTTATTCTTGGATTATAACTTATTATTGCCAATGTTTCTAAAGCTGCATTTGATATTTTAGGTTTATTTCTTTTATCTAATATTGGATATATGTATTCGTATAATTCTTTTTTTGAACACAATTGATAAGAATCCTCAATTTTTATAATTTCTATTCCTCTATTTTGATTTTCATATTCTTTTTGCATCTTATTGATAATATTATCAATCTCTTCTTCAGAAATTTCTAAACTTAATACTAATTCTTTTTTTTCTACTGGTCTTCCTGCTGCAAAAAGTATTGCTTCTATTATTGATTCAATTTTTTTATCTTCCATTTTCCACCTTTCCGCCATCCGCCTTTTCCACCTTCCCAAATTCCTGAAAACGTATTAATTACAATGTATATATTATGTCATGAAAATACTAATATGTCAATATTTTTTCATTTTTCTTGCACTTTTATTTTTAATATGATACTATTATTAAAAATATTTATGGAGGTAACTCTAATGGAAGAAAAAAAGAATATAGAAATAATTAATGGAGATGGAACAAACTTAGATATCTCACCAGCTTATGACCATTTAAATGGTGAAACTCCTAAACCAAATGATAAAAGACCAAAAAATATTGTAATCCCAAAAATTATAACCAAAAAATCTGATAACGAAAAATCAAAAAAAGATAATGAACAAGAAAGTAAAAAGAAGGAAAATTAATTCCTTCTTTTATTTTTTTAATCTCCATGAATACTTCCACCAATAATTTCTCCAGTATATGCATCAACATATACGTCTAATTGTTGCATTGGATTAGGTTCTTCTGCTGTTTCTATTTTCCAAGCTTTTCTTGTATAATTTGCTTGTCTAGATGGCAAATTATCTGTTTGACTAAATAAACTATTTGGAGTTACATCTATCAAAGAAATATTAATCATTGTTGTATAATCTTTATAGTTTATAATATTATTGTTTTTTCCAAAATTCGAAATATTTTTCTTCCATATATTAATTGCTTCCTCTTTTGTTATCATCGTTTTTCCTTGTATACTTTCATTTTTCCAACCATAAATTTCAGCATTTGTTTTTGGTTTTGTTTCTTGTTTGTTATTTTCGTTTTTGTTACTCTCATTGGTATTTACTGTATTTTTATTTACACTATTTTCTTGTTTTGATTCTGTATATGTAATATCTATTTCCTCTTTTTCATTATTTTTCAAATTTGTAATTTTCATTTTTTTTATTTTATCTTCTGATGTTTTAAATTCATATACATATCCATCCAAGAAAAAACTATACCCAATATCTGTATCCTCTTTATTATGACTTTCATCATTTAAATTTATTTTTTGAACTTTATTTTTCATTAAATACACATTATTATTATAAAAATACTTTAATGTAGTAAGTCCAATTTCTGTATCTTTCCATATTTCTTTTTCTTCTTTATTTTTATAATCAATCTTAAATAATGTTGCTTCATCTTCAATGTCATTATTGTCATCTTTTAATTTTCTTGTATATATGTATCCTTCTTTTCCAATAACTACATCATTACCAAATTTTCCTACTTTATGATTAGTATTATCTTCTAAGTAAACAACATGATATGCTTGTCCATCAGCAAAGTCAATATATGTTAAAAATTTATCTGTTACATCACAAATATAAATTCTTCCTTCTGCCAATTTTTCTTTATTCTCTCCATTTATATTTGCTTTATATAATGCTCTACTTGATAAATCAGTATAATAAATTGTATCATCTTGGATTTTAAAATAATTCTTAACATTATCTATTATTGTTGTAATGTTTTTTCCACTTTTATCCATACAACATATAGATCCTTGTGGTGTTTGATTTATTTCATCAAAACCATTTTGTTTTACGAAGTAGATTTTTTCTTCTGTTAACCATAATTGAGCACATTCCCCATTATATATTTTTGTTATATTTCCTTGAAGGTCTATTTTATAAATTCCTTTTCCTTTGTAGTGTCCAGGAACTCCATAAATATTTTCTCCATCAAAATATATTTTCTCAAGTTCATTTCCTGTAGTATTTACTTTTATTGCTGTTTTTTCTTTTACATTTATTATTTGTGTATTATTATTCAACTTATTAATAAATCCTATATTGTCTCCAATTTTAACAAATTCCCCGCCATTGTGCATACTGTATTCAACCTCTTGAATTTCATTTGGTTCTTCCTCAACTTTAGCATCTATTATTTTTTCTTGTTCATTATCAGTATTATTATGATTTTTAATATATACTACCCCTCCTGCCACTATTATTAATGTCAAAATAATAACTATTAAACTTACTTTAATCTTTTTATTCTTCTTTTTCATATTTTCCTCCAAATACTAATAATTATTTTTTAATATTCAATTTTAAAAATAACTATTAAAAAATACAATTTTATTATACTTTTTATATTTGTAAAAAGCAATCACTTTATTATCAAATTTTTATACTTCTTATCGGTCAGATTCAACTTTTTTCCTTGACATTATCAACATTTAGACATATACTAAGAACATAAATTTTTAAACAAAGGAGGCTATTTATAAATGGATAACATGATAGAAATTAGATGGCATGGTAGAGGTGGTCAAGGTGCAAAAACAGCTTCATTATTATTAGCTGATGCTGCATTTAATACCGGTAAATATATACAAGGTTTCCCAGAATATGGACCTGAAAGAATGGGAGCACCTATAACTGCATATAACAGAATTAGTAGCTCACCAATTACTATTCATAGTAATATTTATGAACCTGATTACGTAGTTGTTGTTGATGATTCCCTTTTAGAAACTGTTGATGTTACATCTGGTTTAAAAGAAACTGGTGCAATAGTTATTAATACTACAAAATCAGCAGATTATTTAAAAGATGTATTAAAAGGATATAAAGGAAATGTTTATACAATAGATGCAAGAAAAATCTCTGAAGAAGCCCTTGGAAGATATTTTCCAAATACACCTATGCTTGCAGCAATAGTAAAAGTAAGTGGAATTATGTCTGATGAAGAATTTTTAAATGATATGACTGGTTCTTTTAAACATAAATTTGCCAAAAAACCTGAAGTTATTGATGGTAATATGAAAGCTTTAGAATTGGCATTAAAGGAGGTTAAAAAGATATGACAAAAATAAATGCAAATACACCTATGGAAGAAATGACTCCTGGTGGAGATATTTATCAAGCTGGAAATGCAAGAGAATTTAAAACTGGAGATTGGCGAAGCATTAAACCTATCTTTTTAAGTGAAAAGTGCAAACAATGTGGTTTATGTTTTCCTGTTTGCCCTGATGATGCTATTCCAGTTAGCAAAGATGGTAAAAGAGCAGATTTCGATTTTGATTATTGCAAAGGTTGTGGCGTTTGTGCCAAAGTTTGCCCTTTTGGAGCTATTGAAATGAAAGAAGAATAGTAAGATTATAAATATACAAAATTAATTAGAAAGAAAGGAAGAAAAAACATGAGTATAAGAGAAAGATTAAGTGGTAACGAAGCAGTAGCAACTGCTATGAAACAAATCAATCCTGATGTAGTTGCAGCATTTCCTATTACTCCATCTACTGAAATACCTCAATACTTTTCAACATTTGTAGCAAATGGTACAGTTGATACAGAATTTGTTGCAGTTGAAAGTGAGCATAGTGCCATGTCAGCTTGTATCGGTGCAGAAGCAGCTGGTTCAAGAGCTATGACAGCAACATCAGCAAATGGATTATCATTAATGTGGGAAATGATTTATATTGCTTCAAGTTTAAGATTACCAATTGTTTTATCATTAGTAAATAGAGCTGTATCTGGTCCATTAAATATTCACAATGACCATTCAGATGCAATGGGAGTACGTGATAGTGGATGGATTATGCTATTTTCAGAAAATAATCAAGAAGCATATGACAATACATTAATGGCACATAGAATTGCAGAACATAAAGATGTTATGCTTCCATTAATGGTATGCCAAGATGGATTTATTACTTCTCATTCTATTGAAAATATAGAACTTGTAGAAGACGAAAAAGTAAAAGAATTTGTAGGTGAATATCATCCTGAACATTATTTATTAAATAAAGAAGAACCAATTGCAGTTGGACCTTTAGATGTTCAAAGTTACTTATTTGAGCACAAAGCACAACAAGCTAAAGCAATGATAAATGCTAAAAAAGTTATTTTAGAAGTTGCAAAAGATTTTGAAAAAATGACTGGTAGAAGTTATGGATTTTTTGAATCTTATAAATTAGACGATGCAGAAGTTGCTATAGTTTGTATGAATTCAACAGCTGGAACAACAAAATTTGTTGTAGATAAATTAAGAGAACAAGGAATAAAAGCAGGACTTTTAAAAGTTCGTGTATTTAGACCTTTCCCAGCAAAAGAAATTGCAGAAGCTTTAAGTCATTTAAAAGCTATAGCAGTTTTAGATAAATCAGATTCATTAAATGCTGCAGGTGGCGCATTATTCGAAGATGTAACATCTGGTTTATATGTAAATCAAAAAAATGTACCTGCTGTAAATTACATTTATGGTATAGGTGGTAGAGATACAAAAGCAGATGATATCGAAAATGTTTATAAAGATTTATTAGAAATCGCAAAAACAGGTAAAGTAGATAACCCTTATAGATATTTTGGATTAAGAAAGGAAGGTGACAAGAATGCCTTATAATGTTAAAGAAGTAGTCGGAAACAAGCCTTCAAGATTTACTGCTGGACACAGAATGTGTGCTGGTTGCGGTGCTCCTCCTGTTGCAAGACATATAATGAGAGCATTAAAACCAGAAGACCATGCTGTAGTTGCTGGAGCAACAGGTTGTATGGAAGTTTCTACATTTATTTATCCATACACAGCTTGGACAGATTCATTTATCCATACAGCATTTGAATGTGCAGCTAGCACTTTATCTGGTGCAGAAGCAGCATATGTTTCAATGAAAAAACAAGGAAAACTACCTAAAGATGGAGAAACAAAATTCATAGCATTTGGTGGAGACGGTGGAACATATGATATAGGATTACAAAGTTTATCAGGAGCCATGGAACGTGGACATGATATGGTTTATGTATGTTATGATAATGGTGCATATATGAATACAGGTATTCAACGTTCATCTGCAACACCAAAATTTGCAGATACAACAACATCACCTGCCGGAAAAGTACTTCCTGGAAAAATGCAATCAAGAAAAGACTTAACCAAAATAATGGTAGGACATCACTTACCATATGTAGCACAAACAATTGGATATATGAACTTTAAAGACCTATATGAAAAATCAGAAAAAGCTATATACACAAAAGGCCCAGCATTCTTAAATGTAATGGCTCCATGTCCTAGAGGATGGGGATATCCAACAGACATGTTAATGCAAATAAATAAATTAGCAGTAGAAACATGCTACTGGCCACTATATGAAGTAATAGATGGAAAATATAAAATAAATTACAAACCAGCTAAAAAACTACCAATAGAAGAATTTTTAAAACCACAAAAAAGATTTAAACATATGTTTAAACCAGGAAATGAATGGATGATAGAAGAATTCCAAAAAGAAGTAGATAAAAGATGGCAAGAACTATTAGACTTAGAAGAAATAACAAATAGAGATTAGATTTAATCTAATCTCTATTTTGTCTTTTAGGGATTAAAAATATTAATCCTACTAATATTGGTAAATAAAATGTATATATTCTCCAAAATAAGATTGACATGTTTATTGTATCTCCTTTAAAGATAGAATTAAACAATAAATAAAATCCTCCTTCTGCTCCTAATCCAGATCCTGGAGTTGGAATAAATGTCATTATTAATAATAAAAAAGCTTGCACTGGTACTATTTGAAAGAAATTTATACCATAATTTCCAAATGCTCTATATATCATATATGTTATTGAATAATATGCCAAACTTTGTATTACTGCTATAATAAACATTTTTAAAACCATTTTCTTTTCTGATTTCATAAGCACAAATTGATTTCTAAAATTGCTAATACTTTTATCCATTTTTTCCTTTGCTTTTTCTTTATCTTTTATCACATGTATCTTTGCCAAAATATTAATGATAGAATTTGCAATAAATGTTATTATTTCTTTTTTTATTCCTGCTAATATAACAGCTATTATAGCTATAATATTTAATATAACTCCTACAATTGCTACCCATATATAATCTCCCATTAATTCTTTTACAAATCCAAATTCAGTTAATACAATAACAATAGTAGTAGTAACTAAAGCTGTTTGAGTTATTGCAAATTTCATTGCCATAGCAGAAAAAGAATCGCTTACTCTTCTTCCCATCTTATTTAACTCATATGCTTGCATTGGCTGTCCACCAGTTGAAAAAGGTGTTATATTATTAAATAACTGTCCTATCATAGCTATTTTTACTGAATCAAAAATTTTTTGGTCTTTGTATATTCTTTTTATTGGTATATGTAAATTTAATCCTTCACAACTCCAATGTACAAGTAAGCACAAACCACCTAAAAATACCCATTTATAGTCTACAGTCTTTAATATCTTTATAATATTATCTATACCATCAACTTTTAACATATATATTAATAAAACTATAAATATCGCAACTATTAATAATATATTAAAAGTTGTAGTCTTTTTATTTGTTGGATTTTTCTCAATTATATTTTCTTGAGTATCTAAATTTTCCTTTTTTTCAGCAGTATTATCAAATTCTTCTTGCACTAATTTTCCCCCTTATACTTCTATATAAATATTATATACTTTATTATATTAATAAATCAATTATTTTTTTATTTTATATATTTTTACAGATAATTATTTATAAAAAAATAAAGGAGTATTTAACTCCTTCTTCTTTTATATTTATTACTAATTTTTATTCTTCAACTGGTGCTTCTACAGGACAAACTCCTGCACATGTACCACAAGATATACATGCTGATTCATCAATTACGAATTTATCATCTCCTTGTGATATACATCCTACTGGACATTCAGCAGCACATGCTCCACATGATATACATTTATCTGTAATTTTGTATGCCATTTTGTTTCACCTCCTAAAACTAGTATTTATTTTCTTTACTAATCTCTTAGTTATTTTTTTCTTCTAATTCCTTATCTTCTTTTTGTAATTTTTCTAATTCTTCAAGTTCCTTTTTATGTTCTATTTCTTCAGAGTCAATTTTTTCATTAGCTACATCTTTAATTATTTTTACATCTTTTGCATTATATTTTTTGTAGAAATAGCCTTCACCATCTTTAAATTTAACTCTTATTTGTTCTTTTAAAGTTTCTATATTTTCAACTTCTCCTTGCCCTTCTTCTGTTTCAACAATAGCTCCTATATTAGGCATTTTCTTTAACTTTTCTTCATAAACTTCATTCTCATATTTCAAACAGCACATTAATCTACCACAATTGCCTGAAATTTTAGATGGATTTAAAGATAAGTTTTGTTCTTTTGCCATTTTTATTGATACAGCTTCAAAGTCACTTAAGAAAGAACAACAACAAAGTTCTCTTCCACAAACTCCATTACCACCTATTCTTTTTACTTCATCTCTTACACCTATTTGTCTTAATTCTATTCTTGTTTTATAAATAGCTGCTAAATCCTTTACCAACTCTCTAAAGTCTATTCTTCCATCAGCAGTAAAATAGAATAATATTTTACTATTGTCAAACTTAAATTCAACATCTGTTAAATTCATATTTAATTTATGTTCTTTTATTTTCTTTGTACATACTTTAAAAGCTTCTTTTTCCTTTTTTCTGCAATCTTCATAATGTTTATGGTCTTTATAATTAGCAATCCTAATAACTTTTTTTAATGGTTCAATAATTTTATCATCTTGAACTGATCTGTTAGGAATCATGACTTCTCCATATTCTTCCCCTTGAGATGTTTCTACTATTACTTTATCTCCATTTTTTACTTTTAAATTTTTAGGATTGAAAAAATATATTTTTCCTAATTTTTTAAATCTAACTCCAATTATATTTTTCAATTATTTTTCATTCCCTTCTATGAACTAAAAGATAATTATTATTTTAATTAATTTCTTCCCATATATTAAATAACATATTATCTATACTCATATCATAATTTGCATTAGATTTCAATCTTTTTTTTGTATCCTCTACTATATTTATACAATTTGCATATTTATTAGACCTCTTTGCCATATCTAATAATACAATATTTATATAATCTAATATCTCAAATTTTTCATCTTTTGCTTTATAAATTACATCTGCCTTATTTAATGTGTCTATTTTATCTCGTTTTTCTAAATTTATTATTACATTTTCTATTTGCTC
>ENA-ORML01000377-ORML01000377.1-human-gut-metagenome-genome-assembly--contig:-NODE-377-length-54959-cov-7.028249_pt1 | contig 54959 bp, 57 predicted proteins | sample MGYA00242103_ERZ508995 | MGnify/ENA primary metagenome ERZ508995 (study PRJEB26280, sample SAMEA2338702) | human gut metagenome | biome: human gut; feature: human-associated habitat; material: faeces... | reverse complement strand
TCCCCGCCGTTCTCATAGTTTCCCATAATTGTATCAATTTCGTTATCAAAAATCCAGGCTCCCCCCGACTTCAAACTCCGGCCTTCGCCCTTTTTTAATGTTACGATTGCTGTTCCCATTATTTTCCCTCTTTACTGCGATTTCTTATTATTTATTTACTTTACCATTGCCATGAATGGGAATCAAGAATATTTTTCATTGGATGAATATTTTGTCCACCCTACGGCATAATATATCTATGAAGAAAAATTTTATTCTTTGTGGTCTGGCGGGTTGGTGTATGGAAGTACTGTGGACCGGACTGGGCTCCATAGTGTCACGTGACCCCAAGCTGACCTGCCGGACTTCTGTGTGGATGTTTCCAATCTATGGATTGGCCGCATTTCTGTCTCCTATCAGCAAACGGCTGAATGGCAAAAGTACATTTTATCGGGGAGGTTTGTATACTCTGCTTATCTTTGCCACGGAATACACCACCGGTGCTGTTCTGAAAAAATTTCACCGCTGCCCCTGGGATTACAGCGAACAGCCTGCAAATATCCATGGATTGATCAACCTGTGCTATACGCCTCTCTGGTTTGGCGCCGGTTTATTTTTTGAAAAAATGTTATCAAGAAATTAAGGAGCTGTAAAATAAGTCCCAAATGATATGGCGGATTCACATCTGCAGGAGCAGGTGCGAATCCGTCTGCTATTTTAAATTTAATCCGGCATTTAATTTCGGATAAATCCGCTCCTTAAACCACGGCTCAGAAGAAGCTTTCACCGCCTCTTCCAGCCCAAACCATGCCACGCCGCTGTTTTCATCCGGCTTCATATGAAGACTGTCGGATTCGGAGGCCTCTAAAAGATAGGTTATATTTAAATGTAAATGAGAAGATACATATTTTCCATGTTTTATATGGCCATCCACAGTCAGCACTTCGAGAGAATAGATTTCCTCTGTCACCGGATGGACACTCTGAATACCGCTCTCCTCCCGAACTTCCCGCAGCGCCACAGCCAGCAAATCCTCTTCCCCATCCGCATGTCCTCCCATCCATGACCAGGAATTATAAATATTATGGTAAACCATCAGCACCTTCGTCCGCGCCTCATTGACAACCCAGGCCGACGCTGTCATATGGACCATCGGGTTATCCCGGGTGAAGACATCGGCCTGATGTCTGAGACAATCCAATATAAATTTTTTGTCCGCTTCTTCCTGCATATTTCCCGGGCAATAAGCTTCAATTTGGTGTATTAACTTCATAAATTATTTCCTCCGATTTGATTTACTTTTTTTATCTTCTGTCTTATAATATCTAAGTTAGACTAAAACAGAGGTGAAATCACATGTCAAATAAACAAAAGGGCATTATATGTATTCTCATCTCCGCATTTTCCTTTGCGCTGATGAATTTATTTGTTCAGCTCGCCGGAGATATCAATCCCATCCAAAAAAGCTTTTTCCGAAATCTGATTGCTTTCTTATTCGCGGCCTGCATATTATTTAAGGAACATGATTTTTCTTTTCAGAAATCCAATCTGAAATATCTGATACTCCGCTCGGCTTTGGGAACGGTCGGCATTTTATGCAATTATTATGCCCTCGGACATCTGCTTTTGTCGGATGCTTCCATGCTTGGAAAATTATCTCCCTTTGTCGTTTTAATCTGCTCTTATATCTTTTTAAAAGAGAAAATAAACGGTTTTCAGATTTTCAGCATCATTGTCGCCTTTATCGGCAGCCTGTTCATTATCCGGCCGGGGTTTTCCCTGACAGAAATGCTTCCGGCTCTGATGGGGCTGATTGGCGCTATTGCCGCCGGTTCAGCCTATACGACGGTGCGTTATCTCGGACTTCGCGGAGAGCGGGGACCTTTTATCGTCTTCTTCTTTTCCGCATTTTCCTGCATTGCCGTTCTTCCTTATATTCTGCTGAATTTTGAGCCGATGACACTGAAACAGCTCGGCACTCTGCTCCTCGCCGGTGCGGCCGCATCGGGCGGACAGTTCGGCGTCACCTATGCCTATAAATTTGCCCCGGCCCGGGATATTTCTATTTATGATTATACCCAGGTTATTTTTGCCGCCATCCTCGGCTTCGCTGTCTTTGGCGAACTGCCGGACGGCCTGAGCCTGATTGGCTATATCATCATCTGCGGTATATCCCTTTTGATGTATATGTATAATATGGGTTATTTAAAAATACGAAAGGATGCAAAACACCATGAATAAGACAAAAAATACTTTCCTGCTTTTTTTAACAGCCTTTATCTGGGGCGTTGCCTTTGTCGCCCAGAGTGTGGGGATGGACTATGTCGGCCCCTGGACCTTTAATGCTTCCCGGTTTATCATCGGCGCTGTTTTTCTCATTCCCTGCATCGCTTTTCTCGATGGGCTGAAAAAAAAGGAGGCTGCCGCTTCCGGGACTTCTTCCGAAAAATCCGCGCCTCAGGACAAAAAAACACTCCTGATCGGCGGCCTGTGCTGCGGCATCGCTATTGCCGTTGCCAGCACTCTGCAGCAATACGGCATATCGATGACAACCGTTGGAAAGGCCGGTTTCATCACGGCACTTTATATTGTTATCGTGCCTATCCTCGGCATTTTTCTCAAAAAAAAGCCGCGTCTCATCATCTGGGTGAGCGTTGTTTTAGCTTTGGCCGGGCTGTACTTCCTCTGTATGACGGACAGTCTCAGTTTCAGCAAAGGCGACACGATGGTACTTCTATGTGCCCTGGTTTTTTCCATACATATTTTAATTATCGACTATTTTTCCCCGAAGGTTGACGGGGTTCGCATGTCCTGCATACAGTTTTTTGTTGCCAGCATTATCTGCGGCATCCCGGCGCTGATTCTGGAGCATCCGCAGTTTTCATCCCTAGTCGCAGCCTGGGCGCCGATTCTCTATGCCGGAATTCTCTCCTGCGGCGTTGCCTATACGCTTCAGATTGTTGCCCAGAAAAATTATGACCCAACAATTGCTTCTCTCATTCTGAGCCTGGAATCCGTATTCAGTGTTCTGGCCGGATGGGTCATTTTGCATGAGGCCCTTTCCCCAAGGGAAATTCTGGGCTGTGTGCTCGTATTTATCGCCATTATTCTGGTTCAATTACCGGAAAAGAAAAAATCTAGTCAAAAATAAAAATCTGCTCAATGGGTGCGGCGACGGCTCTGGAGATATCGACAGCCAGCTTAAGGGATGGATTATACTGGGCTTTTTCCAGGCGCATAATTGTCTCCCGCCGCACTCCAACCTTTTCCGCCAGCTGTTCCTGGGTCAATCCCGCCTGCTGGCGGTATTTTTTTAAATGACATACAAATTCAGCCATAATCAATCATCCTCATCTTCCCAATTCGTCGAATCCATCTGGTCATAGCGATACAATAAATATTCATTTAAAAATGTCACCAGGCCGCAGATGAATGAAATGCCCGCTGTCAGCAGGATAGCCGCAGCGCCTGCACTCACCCTGCTCCCTGCCATTCCCACAAGAATAACTAAAAGAAAGGTCAGCCGATAGCCCACTCTCAGGGCCTTCAATTCCGCTTTCCTCCGATTCTGCTGAAAACGTTCATCCACCAGAATATTCGACATTTTTCCCTCATAAAAGAAACCAAAAAAGCCAAAGAAAACAAAAAACACAAAAGGGAAAATCATGCCCTGTGTCAGATAGGTTCCTATTCCCGCAAAACCGACAAAGCCCAAAAATCCCAGATATCCCAGCTTTGGATTGACCTTCCGGGTCCGCCCTGCCCGCCTGCCTTCCCGCTTTACGACCATTCCGTAGATAATGATCGATGCCGCCAGATAAATCACATACAGCAACGTTATAATTAAAGCCAGAATCATCGGCATATCTTTTACCTGAAAATGATAGCTGCCAAAATCCATCGGATAAACCAAACGGCCTTCATTAAAATTTAACGAATATCCCGTGGCCGCCGCAACACATAGGACACATAAAACTCCCAAAATAATCAGCCATTTTAAATTTTTCTTCGACATAGGTCTTTTCTCCCTTCCCCACTCAAAAAGTGATATATTTATCTCTTTTATTAAGACAAATATATCACTTTCTCTTCTTCCTGTCAATATACTTTTTTTACACTCAATCCCCTGCACACATGGGTTAACAGCTGATATCCGCCAGCACGCCTTTTAACGTTTCCGCAGATTCCTTGAGTTTTTTCTGCTCTTCCTCGTCCAGCTCAATCGGCACCAGGCTCTCCAAGCCATCTTTCCCAACAATCGCCGGCATACTTAAAACCACATCGTCAATTCCGTACTCACCGTGCATCTGGCCGGAAACAGGCAGAATGGATTTTTCATCCCTGACAATGGCCTCGCAGATTCGGCGCACCGACATGGCAATTCCATAATAAGTCGCCTTCTTCTTCTCAATAATCTCATAGGCGCTGTTCTTCACCGTATCCGCTATCCGGGCCGCCGCCTTCTCATACTTGTGCCTGCCCCGCATTTCATAAAAGTTCCGCAGGGGCACGCCGGAAACATTGGCGCTGCTCCAGGCCGCAATCTCACTGTCTCCATGTTCCCCGATAATAAAGGCATGGACACTCCGGCTGTCCACCCCAAGATACTCGCCAATCTCGTATTTCAGACGGGAAGTATCCAAAACTGTCCCCGAGCCAATCACCCGATTTTCCGGAAAACCGCTGATTTTCAAAGCCGCATAGGTTAAAATATCCACCGGATTGGATACAATCAATAAAATTCCCTGACAATCCCGGCTTGAAATCTCCGGAATAATTTTTTGAAGAATGGCGACATTCTTATGCACCAAATCCAGGCGGGTCTCCTCCGGCTTCTGATTGGCGCCTGCCGTAATAATAATAATGGCCGCATCCACAATATCATCATAACCGCCTGCATAAATTTTCATCGGGCGTCCAAAGGGCAAACCATGACTGATATCCATAGCCTCCCCCTCCGCCCTGTCCGTATCCGCATCAATCAGTACCATCTCCGAAAACAGGCCGCTCTGCATCAGTGCAAAAGCCGAAGCCGAACCGACAAATCCACAGCCAATCATGGCTACTTTCCTTAAATTCACTTCCTGGCAATTCTTTTCCATGTAAAAAACCTCCTGTCTTTCGGTATTTTATACAAAAAAGCGAAATCTATTCTTTTCAGAATCAGATTCCGCCATCTTATCTTTTGCAATTCATTTTTCTATTTCTCCAGCAGTTTCAGATATTTTTCCCACTTCTCTTCCGGCACCTTCAGGGCCTCCATCGCTTTCTGCGCCGACCAGCCGGTACTCTCCATCAGGTTTTTGATTGACGCAAACCGTTCCTCTTCCACACCGGTTTCTCGGCCCTGACTCAAGCCCTGACTCAAACCCTGACTTAGTCCCTGGCTCAAACCTTCTGCACGCGCATCTTCCAGTTCTTCCCACAAACGCATATACTTTACACCCACTTCCTGACTGCTCTTGAGCATATCCATCTGTTTCACAAGTTCCTGCACACGTGAATCTTTAATATCCTTCCCGTACTTTTCCGGATTTTCCGCATAATGCAGAAATTCGACAAGTCCTGGGGATACTTCATTTTCATTCTTTCCATGAGTATTTAAAAAGATTCTCACGGCTCCGTCATTCAATACCAAACCCGGAATTTCCTGGCAGGTCATCTGAAATGTGTACATATACTTATCCTGTCCAAATAAATCAAAAGGCGCAATAAATATAACATAGACATCGTTCATCTTCCCAAAGTCCCAGTCTCCCGGCTGCAAAAGATTCACATCAATAGCCGACTGATACAATCGGCTCCGCCTCAGCAGGAATCGTTTCCCCTTGTTTTCCTTTTGGGCTTCCGCATCATAGACCGTCCCCTGCTCATCGATGGCCAGCACGTCCAGCCGCACGGCCCTCGAATCAAAATAAGGCTCCTGGGTCTGCTCCGCAGCGCTGAAATGAATTGGCGGAATCTCCCGGTCATCAAAAATAATGGACAGAATATTCCGGCTGATATCCGAATCACTCATAGCCGTATCAAAAAGGAATCTGTCCAGCAAAGTCAGCTCCTTTAACGGTTTGCGCACTTTTTTCTGCTCTTCTCTGTTTTTCAATAATCTTCCTCCTTTATGGTAACACAAATCTCTATATATCACAAGAACAGGTTACCATAAAAGGGTTGTGAATTCTGTCAAACCCCGCTGTCGAATCTATGTTTTTCATCGACAAGAAATTTACCTGTAAGCATCATTGCACAAATATTTTAAAATTGCCCGGCTGACCTCCTGGGCATATACCTCCGGCTTTCCCTGCATGCCTTCCTCAATCCAATGCCGAAGGAGCAATATAAAACCGCCCACAGAATAGTAAGCAAAAAACCTCATATCCCTTTCACCTTCAGTCCCTTCACAGCCCATGCGCTTTTTGACAATATCCTCCGATACACGGCTGATTTCACCATAAATGATTTCACTCAAACCACACTGGTGCATAAGCAAAAGAACCTTCCTGTAAGAATACCAGAACTCAAAATAATCCCTGGCAATCTGATTTAAATCGTAGCGGGCAAGCGGCGGATAGCTGTCTTTATACTCCCGGCACAATTTGTCGAACCAGGCGTGAAGCACCTCTTCCTTGCTTGTATACAACCTGTAAAATGTTCTCCGGCCCACATCTGCCCTCTTCGCAATTTCAGAAATCGTAATCCGGGCAAAGTCTTTCTCTTTCATCAATTCAAAAAGCGCATCTTCTATCATTTTCGCCGATTGTTCCCTCTGCCTTTGATGACCGTCCATCCATATTCCTTTCCTCAAATGGCACATAAGCCCATTTTTGTAGCACTTTCCTGCCATCCCTTGATTTTTCTTTGTCCACAGTATACTATAAAAAAAGAAAAGGCACAAGTGTGCCAATTTGACAAATTCAATTGTTGAAGGAGAATAATCTATGAATAATACTGTCGTTATCTATGAATCAAAATATGGCTCAACCAAAAGTTATGCACAATGGATTGCAGAGGAACTCTCCTGCCCCCTATTTGAAAGGAAAAAATTTAATCCGAAGGATTTTGAAAAATATGAAGTGATTATCTATGGCGGCGGTCTCTATGCGGGCGGTCTCAGCGGCATAAAACTAATCAAAGAAAACTGGAATCGTCTCAGCAGCAAAAAAATTATCCTCTTCACCTGCGGGATTGCAGACCCGGCAAATTCTGAAAATATTTCTTCCATCCGAACTTCGCTGGGCAAAACATTGTCGCCGGAAATGATGTCCCACATTCGTTTTTTCCATCTGAGGGGATGCATCGATTATACTGAATTAAGCCTTATTCACAAATCCATGATGGCTATGCTCCGCCGCATGCTTTTAAAAAAGGATACAGCCAGTCTGACTAATGAGGACCGGCAGCTTTTAGCCACCTATGGAAAACGTGTCGACTTTATAAATCGCGACGCCATTTTACCCTTAGTCAAATATGCTGTATCCCTGTCAGATTCCGGCCGATAAAATTCAATCTGCGCCGCAGAATAATGCCCGATTCTTACTGGTTTCACCTGCTCTAAACGCATTATTTTCTCCTGCTAAAAATGGCGAAACCGCTCATAGCGTTCTCTGGCAATGTCCTCCGGCGATACTCCGTCATAATGTTTAAAAAATTCAGACATTGCCTGCTTCATAGCTTCCGCTATGGCTTTTCCTGTATTGACATGTACCGGTTCCTTTTCCTCGAATACCCGGTCGACGATGCCCAGAGCTTTCAAATGCTCCGAAGTCATCTTCATAACCTCCGCCGCCTCGTCGGCCCGTTTGCCGTCTTTCCACAGAATTGCGGCGAACCCCTCCGGCGAAAGCACGGAGTAGACGGAATTCTCCAGGCACCAAACCTGGTTGCCCACGGCCAGGGCCAACGCGCCGCCGCTGCCGCCTTCGCCGATAACCACGGATAAAATGGGCACAGTCAGTCCCGACATTTCCATAAGATTTCGCGCAATGGCTTCTCCCTGCCCCCGTTTCTCCGCTTCTATACCGCAAAAAGCGCCGGAAGTGTCCACAAAGCAGACAACAGGCCTCCGAAATTTCTCAGCCTGCCGCATCAAACGCAGCGCCTTTCGATACCCTTCCGGATTTGGCATTCCAAAGTTTCTTTCCACCTGTTCCTTCAAATCGCGGCCCTTTTGCTGGCCAATCACTGTCACAGGCCTTCCTTCAAGAAAACCAATTCCGCCCACGATAGCCGGATCGTCTTTTACATGCCGGTCTCCATGGAATTCCATAAAATCATCAAATATTTCTTCAATATAATAAAGGCTTGTCGGACGGTCCATTTCTCTGGCAATCCGAACTCTGTCCCATGCTGTCAGTTTCATATTTCTTCCGCCTCCTGCCTCAGCGGCTTATGTGAACGAATGAGCTGAAAAAGACGTTGTTTCAAATCCTTCCGCTCTACAATCTGATCTATAAACCCATGTTCCAGCATAAATTCTGCTTTCTGGAAGCCTTCCGGCAGCTTCTGTCCAATAGTTTGTTCAATAACCCGCTGACCGGCAAAACCGATAAGCGCCCCCGGTTCCGCAAGAATAACATCGCCAAGCATGGCAAAGCTGGCCGTCACGCCGCCGGTGGTGGGGTCCGTTATCACGGTAAAATATGGCAGCCCGGCCCGCCCGTGGGCTTCCACCGCCGCCGAAGTCTTTGCCATCTGCATTAAAGATAAAATCCCCTCCTGCATCCGGGCACCGCCGGAACAGGTAAAAATAATCACCGGAAGTTTTAAACGAGTGGCTGTCTCAATTGCCCTGGTAATCTTTTCACCGACAACCGTCCCCATGCTCCCCATCATAAATCCGGAATCCATAACGGCAAGTATCGCCTGCTCACCATAAATCCTGCAGGCTCCATAAACAACGCCCTCATTTAATCCGGTGGCTTTCCGCATCGCTGCAAGCTTTATTTCGTACTCCGGAAAGTCCAGAGGATTGGTTTCTTCCATCACTTCATCCATTTCCTCGAAACTTCCTGCATCTGCAATCTGTTCAATGCGCTTCCGGGCCGAAATGCGCTGATGATGCCGACATTCCTGACATACATAAAGATTTTTTTCCAAATCCCTGTCGTAGAGAATCGCGCCGCATTTCTCACATTTTTTCCACAGCCCTTCGGGAACATTGGGCTGTTCCGGAATTTCCGGCGGTTCCAGTTCCTTTTCTGTCACCAGGGCATCCTGCCGGATGCTCTGCTGCCGATTGGACAGGGTGATATAGGTCGTCTTTTTAAACATACTATTTAATTTTGACATCCGTTATCAACCCCTTCTATTTCTATATCTCTGTCAATTATCTTTTCATTTTCCATCTCTTCAATAAAATCCGTGCCAAAATTACCGATCTGAAATTTTCTGTGATTCATAATCTCCATCTGAAAGTCAATATTTGTGTCGATACCATCTACAATAAATTCACTCAAGGCACTCTTCATTTTTTTGATTGCCTCATTTCTGGATTTGCCGAGAACAATTAATTTTGCAATCATGGAATCGTAATAGGACGGGATTGTATATCCGGCATAAACCGCTGTATCCACCCGGATTCCCTTTCCGCCCGGCAAGTGAAGCCGCTCGATTTTTCCCGGCGAAGGGCGGAAATTCTGAGCCGGATTTTCCGCATTAATTCGACACTCAATGGCATGACCTTTAAATTCAATATCCTCCTGCCGTATATTCAAAGGCTCTCCGGAGGCAATTCGAATCTGACTTTTAATTAAATCCACATTCGTCACAAACTCTGTCACCGGATGTTCTACCTGAATTCTTGTATTCATCTCCATAAAATAGTAGTTTCTATGTTTGTCCAGCAAAAATTCAATCGTCCCCGCACTTTCGTAACCGACAGCTTTGGCAGCCTGAATGGCTGTCCGCCCCATTTCCTCCCGAAGCGCTTCATCCAGCGCAGGTGACGGTGATTCTTCCAAAACTTTCTGATGGCGTCTCTGAATAGAACAATCCCTTTCCCCAAGATGAATGACATTGCCATAAGCATCCCCCAAAATCTGAAATTCGATATGCCTCGGGGATTCAATATATTTTTCAATATACATCGTATCATCATTAAAACTGTTGACGGATTCCATCTGTGCCATTTGAAAATTTTCCTCAAAATCCTCCGGCCCGAAAGAAATCCGCATGCCTTTTCCTCCGCCGCCGGAGGAGGCCTTAATCATCACCGGATATCCCATGTTATCCGCAATACTTTTCGCCTCTTCTGCCCTATAGACCGGTTCCTTTGTTCCCGGAACCACAGGCACTCCGGCTTCCATCATTGTTTTACGAGCTTCCGATTTATTACCCATTTTATGAATCAATTCAGGAGACGGGCCGATAAAAGTGATATGGCACTGGCGGCACATTTCTGCAAACCGGGCATTTTCCGACAAAAATCCAAAGCCGGGATGAATTGCATCGGCGCCGCTGATTACTGTCGCACTGATAATATTTTCCATATTCAGATAACTGTCTTTTGAGGCTGCCGGTCCAATGCATACAGCTTCATCCGCCAATTGGACATGCAAAGCCGTTTCATCTGCCTTCGAGTATACCGCCACCGTCTCAATGCCCATTTCCCGGCAAGCACGGATAATTCGGACAGCAATTTCACCCCGGTTGGCAATTAATACTTTATTTATCAAGTTTGTCACCTCATTCACCAATCATAAATGTCATTTCTCCTTCAGCAGCCAAGCCATCATCCGCATAGGCTTTTCCGGAAACAACGGCCACAGGCCCCCGCCGTTTCACCACTTCAATCTCCATTCGAAGCAGACTCCCCGGCTGGACTTTTTTTCGGAATTTCGCCTTATTAATTCCGCCGAAATAACCGATTTTTCCCCGCGTTTCTTCTCTGTTCAGAAGAAGTACCGCTGTTGTCTGAGCCATGGCCTCAAGAATCAAAACGCCGGGCATCACCGGCTCTGCCGGAAAGTGTCCTGCAAAAAAGGGCTCATTATAAGTAACTCCCTTATAGCCCACAGCTCTCTTTTCCTCTTCCAGAATTTCCACCTTATCGACAAGCAGCATTGGCTGTCTGTGGGGAATAATTTCCATAATATCCCTGATATCCAACATCATACAACGCCTCTATTTCTGTACACGTATCAGGGGCTGGCCATATTCCACACTCTCCCCATTCTGTACGCAGATTTCCGTCACAATGCCGGATACATCACTTTCAACCTCATTCATCAGCTTCATTGCTTCCACAATGCCGATAACCTGCCCCGCTTCAATCCTGTCGCCAATTTTGACAAAAGGCTCCGCTTCCGGCCCTGAAGCCCCATAGAAAACGCCGACAATCGGAGAAGTAACCGCAGTTCCCTTTATTTCCTCCGCTGCTGCGCCATCTTCCGCCTCGGAAATCCGTTTTTCATCCTGCCGAATATCCTCTGAAATGTCCAAATCACCTATTCCCCGGTCTTTTTCAGTACCATACACTATTTTCGGCGGTTTCTTTCCGAGATGGATTTTCAGGTTGCCTTCCTCATAATCGAATTCCGTCAAGCCCGATGATGCTACTGTCTCAACAAGGCGCACTATCTGTTCAAATTCCATAAGATTAAACCTCCTTAAATTTTTTCACTGCCAGTGTCGCGTTGTGACCGCCAAACCCAAGAGAATTGGATAAAGCCACCTCCACAGCGCCATAGATTCCATGGCCCGGCACATAGTTTAAATCACATTCCTCATCAGGGACCTTCAGTCCGACTGTCGGATGAATATAGCCTTCTTCAATTGACTTTACACAGGTAATAAATTCAACCGCCCCGGCGGCCCCAAGCAGATGTCCGATCATTGATTTGGTTGAGCTGATCGGCACATGGTAAGCCGCCTCGCCAAATGCCCGTTTAATCGCCCGGGTTTCAAACAAATCATTATGATGTGTACTGGTTCCATGGGCATTAATATAGCCCACTTCTTCCGGTTTCACTCCGGCCTCTTCCATGGCAAGTTCCATAGCCTTCGCCGCTCCGCTGCCGTCCTCGCATGGCGATGTGATATGAAATGCATCCGAAGTTGCGCCGTATCCGGCCACTTCCGCCAGGATTTTGGCATCTCTGGCTTTAGCATGAGAAAGACTTTCCAAAACGACAACCCCGGCGCCTTCCCCCATCACAAATCCGCTGCGCTCCTTATCAAAAGGAATGGACGCTCTCTCCGGGTCAGAGGAAGAGGTCAATGCGGTCAGCGATGCAAAACCTGCGATTCCAATCGGACAAATCGCAGCCTCCGTACCGCCTGCCAGCATCACATCAACCTCTCCGGCCTGAATACTCCGATATGCTTCGCCAATGGAATGGCTTCCCGTTGCACAGGCTGTCACCACATTCAGAGACTTTCCCCGGCAGCCGAAGGCTATGGAAACATTCCCGGCAGCCATATTGGAAATCATCATTGGAACAAGCAGAGGGCCAACTCTTCCCGGTCCTTTTTCCAGCAGCCGCTTTACCTCTTTTTCCATCGCCTGAAGACTTCCAACGCTGGAACTGACACAAACGCCCACTCGAAACGGATCTTCCCTTTCCATATCCAACCCGGCATTTTCAATAGCTTCCTTCGAAGCGGCCACTGCGTACTGGCTGAAAAGCTCCATACGCCGCGCCGTTCTTTTATCCATATAATCGGCGGCATTAAAGTTTTTCACCTCTGCCGCCAGCGATGTCTTAAAATTTGAAGCATCAAATGCAGTAATTTTTCCAAATCCGGTTTTTCCTGCTTTGACGCTGTTCCAAAAATCATCGACACTATTTCCCACGGGTGTGATAACACCCATTCCAGTAACTACAACACGCTCTTTCATCTTAAATTAAACTCTCCTTACATGCTTATTCCGCCGTCAACAGCAAGCACCTGTCCCGTTATATATCGCGCCTCATCCGATGCCAAGAAGCATGCAGCATGGGCAATATCTTCCACGGTTCCAAAGCTTCCCAAGGGAATTGCCGAAAGTATATTTTTCTTCAATTCTTCATTTAATCCATCAGTCATATCTGTCCGGATAAATCCCGGTGCAATGGCATTGACTGTAATCCCACGGCTGCCGAGCTCCTTTGCGGCAGACCTGGTCAAACCAATGATTCCCGCCTTAGACGCTGCATAATTGACTTGTCCCGCATTACCATAAATGCCGACAACCGAAGACATATTAATAATCCTTCCATATCGTTGCTTCAGCATTTGACGGGCAACACTTTGAATACAGTTGAATGTACCTTTTAAATTAATGTTAATAACTTCATTAAAATCAGTCTCCTTCATCCGCATCAGCAATCCATCCTTAACAATACCGGCATTATTTACAAGGATATCCAGCCGTCCATAATGCTGAATAATATCCCCCATCATTGCTTTGACACTGTTATAATCCGATACATCACAACAGAAAATCTCTGCTTGACCGCCAGCCCTTCGGATTTCCAATTGAACCTCTTTGGCCGCCGCCTCGGAATGACTGTAGTTAATGATGACTGCTGCACCCCGGGATGCCATTTCTCTGGCAATAGCCGCTCCGATACCTTTACCGCCGCCTGTAATCAACACAATTTTATTCTTTAACATAACAATGCCTCCAATTTATCCAAATCTTTGACGGTTTCTATCGATATACACGAAAGTTTACGGTCTATCCGTTTTGCAAACCCGGAAAGTGTTTTTCCCGGGCCAATTTCCACAAAAACTTCCGCTCCCATAGCCATCATCACCTTCATATCCTGCTGCCACCGCACCGATTCAGAAACCTGGCGCACTAGCAATGGGGCAATCCGCTCTCTTTCCCGGATAAGTTCCCCGATTGTGTTGGAAACATAAGGAACCGGCGAGTCCATCCATTGAACCTTTTCAAGTTCCGGCGCCAGACGTTCTCCGGCTCCTTTTAATAAAGATGAGTGAAAAGGACCGCTGACTTTCAAAACTGCTGCCCTTTTTGCCCCGGCTGCTTTCATCGCTTCACAAGCTTGAGCTACTGCCTCGGTTTCCCCGGAAATGACACTCTGTCCCGGGCAATTATCGTTAGCAATTTCCACAGTGCCTGTTGTTTCTATACATATTTTTCGGATAGTCTCTAAATCCAATCCAATAATTGCCGCCATAGAACCGCCTGTCGGCACAGCCTCCTGCATATACTGTCCCCGCTTATCGATTACCCGTATGGCATCCGCTACTGAAATTTTCCCTGCCGCTGTGATAGCCGCATATTCTCCAAGACTCAACCCTGCGGTCACCATCGGAACAATTCCCATTTCTTCCACCGCCTTCAGCATGGCGATTTCTGTTGTCAGCAATCCAATCTGGGTATATCGAGTAATATCTAAATTGTCATTTTCTTCAAAGCAAAGGCTGCTGACATCCATATCCAACCAACAGCCCGCCTGTTCGTAGACCGTCCTGCTGGCCGGAAAAGTATCATAAAAATCTTTACCCATGCCAACCTTCTGAGTACCCTGTCCCGGAAAAATCAACGCTATTTTTTTCATCCTGCTACCTCAAAAAAATAATTTGACATTCAAAATATTTGTTTGAAGAAAGGGCCGCCGCATCCGCAGCGACCTCATTCTCCGTTTTCTATTTAAATCTATCTGCCTTCGCCAACATTACCGCCAATGCTTCATCCATCATTTCCTCAATGATTTCCCTGCATGTCTGACGTTTATTGACAAGCCCGGCAATCTGTCCGGCCATAAAAGAACCTTCATTCAAATCACCATCCACTACCGCCTGCCGAAGGGAACCCAACGTCATCAACTCCAGAGTTTCCGCAGAGGCCCCTTCTGCTTCCAGTTTTAAATACTTCCGGGTCATCGGATTTCTGAGCAAGCGCACCGGATGCCCTGTAGAACGGCCTGTCACCTGAGTATCAATATCCTTTGCCTTTGCCACTTTTTCCTTATAATTTTCATGAATCTGGGTTTCATCAGCCAGAAGAAAACGGGTTCCCACCTGGACTCCCTCAGCGCCAAGCATAAACGCTGCGGCCACACCGCGGCCATCGCCAATACCTCCCGCAGCCAGTACCGGAATATCCACCGCCTGAACAACCTGGGGAACCAAAGACATCGTCGTTTGCTCTCCGATATGTCCGCCCGACTCACAGCCCTCAGCAATCAGCGCATCAGCTCCATATTTTGCCATACGTCTGGCCAGACCCACGGATGCTACCACGGGAATAATCTTAATTCCTGCTTCTTTCCACATCGGAAAATATTTCTCCGGATTGCCGGCCCCGGTTGTTACAACCGAAACCTGCTCTTCAACCAGCATTTTAGCAATTGCCTCTGCTTCCGGATTCATCAGCATGACATTCACTCCAAAAGGCTTATCTGTAAGCTGCTTCGCCTTACGAACTTCTTCTCGAATATATTCGCAGGGCGCTCCGCCCGAAGCAATGATTCCAAGACCTCCTGCATTCGAAACTGCTGCTGCCAGCCTATGCTCCGCCACCCAGGCCATGCCTCCCTGGAAAATCGGATATTCTATATGCAATAACTCCGTAATTGCCGTCTTCATCTTAACCCTCAACACCCTGCGCTTTTAAAAAGTCAATAATATCCTGAACCGTTGCAATTTTTTCAGTATCATCTTCCTCAATCTTTACATCAAAGGCATCCTCCAAAGCCATGACAAGTTCAACAAAATCCAAAGAATCTGCTTCTAAATCCTTAACCAGAGAGGTTCCCGGCTGAATGATACTTTCATCAACGGATAACTGGTCTGCAATGATTGTTCTAATTTTCTCTAACATAAATAATCTCCTCTGTCTTTCATTTTATTTGATGTTTTAATATTTTGATATCCAAAGTATATCACTAAAATAAAATTTGTCAATACACAAATGGAGAAACCTTTATAAAAGGTCTCCCCGCTCCTTTTGAATATGCTTCAGAAGCCCCTCGCAGCCTTCAAGTACATCCCGATAGGTCACATCAAAATTTCCCGTGTACCATGGATCCGCCACATCATCCGGGCGGCCGGCAAACTCAAGCAGCTTATAAACCTTATGCTCCGGGTCACTGCCGAAAATACGCATCATATTCCTTATATTCCAACTGTCCATGCCAATCAGATAATCATAATGAGCATAATCCTTTTTCGTTGCCTGAACCGCATGCTTTCCGCGGCAGCTAATCCCAAGAGGCTCCAAAATCCTCCGGGTGCCCGGATGCACCGGATTTCCAATCTCCTCCCGGCTTGTCGCCGCAGAAGCAATCTCGAAAGAACGGCTTAAACCCGCCTTCGCTACCATATCCTTAAAAACAAATTCCGCCATCGGCGAACGACAAATATTGCCGTGGCAAATAAAGAGTATTTTTATCATCTTGAATCTATCCTTTCATAAGCCTACAAACCTTGATATTTCAGGCTTTTTGGCACTTTTCCTCATTTTTGCTTTTTGCTCCGAACCTACGCATTTCTATGTAATTCTACGCAAATTCACGGGCAAATGGTGTAGTAAGTGGTGTAGTAACTCGTTACAATTTCAACCTGATTTTCTCTGCTTTTCCTGCGGGCTGCTTCCCCTACACGCAGGCTTTGCCTGCGTTGTCCGGCAGTCGTCAAACACACTTGCAAGCAAGGTGTTTTCCTCGTTGCTCGCTCAAGTCGATGATTTTTGTCATCTGCTCCGCTGCCCGGTCATAGCTTGCATGGGTATAGACATTCAGTGTGACACCCACATCAGAATGTCCCATGACGTACTGCAACGTCTTAATATCCATGCCTTTGTTTGCCATATTCGTGCAGAACGTGTGCCGGAACACATGTGGATGTGTCAAGTATAGGACAAAAAAATTTTATTTTTTTCTGCTGAAGACTATCTGACGCTTCCATCAGGTAGTCCCAGCACCTTTATTATCTTCTGATAAGTCATTCTTGTCCTGCTCAAGTTATCTCTGTTCCGAAAAAATATCGTCAAAATTCCATTCGATTTCAATTTCATCCTGACTATGAACACGGATCACCTTGATAATCTCACGCAGCTTCTCTGTATCGAACTTCTGAATTCCCAAGAAATCTTTTAGTTTTATTTTATCAGAAAGTTCATTTTGTTCAAGAAGCTTTTTGCTATTCTCCGCATCTTCTATCTTTCGTTTTATTTCATCCAGCTGTACACTTATCTTTTCAGCTCTCTGCTTATACGAATCACGATCTATACGACCATCTTTGTAATCATCATAGAGTTTCATCTTTTCCGAGGTCAACTGTCGGCTCTGTTTTTGCAATTCTGCAGTATTAATCTCTTTGTATTCGCATTGCCTTTTGGAAGATATTTTCTTTTCTTTTTCCAACATTGACGCTGCATACTGATGGACAAGCCCAAGGATATTCTCCTCCAGCGGTTCCCGTCGGATCACCAGACTTCGACACACAGGATCTCCATTGGTTCGAGCATCTGAGCATTTTAGCAGATGCTCCGTTTCTTTTAGCAAAGAATGCCCACAGTTGGCACATAACAGCAATGCTGGTTGCTTTTTACGTCTTTCCAGAGTAAAATTGGTGCGTGATTCCGCAACACTTCTCTTCTTTTTCGGATGCATTTCATTTGCTTTTTCAAACAATGCCCTGTCTATAATTGCCGTATGATGATTTTCCAGGCGAACCCATTCTGTTTCATCATTCAGAACTGCTTTATGACCGGTATGCATACTGCAACGTGTTTTGCCCCAGATTCTGGTTCCAATATAAATCTCATCCCGGACAATTGCCGCTACTGTCGTAGGGCTCCAGTGTTTCTTTTTGATCGTGTCAAACCTCTGGAACTGCACCTGATCCCCTCTTGATAATTTCTGCTCATCACAAGTGGCAATCGCCTGTCTGTTCAATTCCCTTGTAATATCTGCAAAACTTGTTCCTTCCGCTGCCATCCGAAAAATCATTTTCACGACTTTTGCAGCCTCCGGATCAACTTCCAGTCTTCCGTCTTTTCCTTTTTTATAGCCATATCTGGAATTTACTGGAAGGCGTGTACCATTTCTCGTTCTTGTCTGCAATGCTGATGAAATTTTCTTGGACAAATCCAGGCTATACATATTGTATACCAGATTCTGCAATGCTACATTCATTCCACCAGTCATTCCGCTGCTTGCTGCACTGTCATAGCTGTCATTAATCGAAATAAATCGAATCTGTAGAAGTGGGAAAATATATTCAATATAAAATCCAACTTCCAGATAGTCTCTTCCGAATCTGGAAAAGTCTTTTACAACTACACAGCCGATTTCTCCACTTTTCATGTCATCCTGCAGCTGTTGAAATCCCTGCCTTTTAAAATGAGTACCGCTGACACCGTCATCCACATATTCCAGGATATCTGCCTCAGCAACACCCAACTGATCAATCACAAATGATTTTAACAGAATTCTCTGAGAAGTTACACTGTCGCTCTCTTTTTTGGCTCTGCCATCTACATTGTCATCTTCTGCGGATAAACGGATGTAAACAGCTGTTTTTCTATGATCTGTCATCTTGACTGCGCCTCCTTCTCTTTCTTTAATTTCTGTAAATCTGCAAACTGATCGTCATATACCAGCTTGATCTCATAATCATACTTACCATGGATAATAATTGAATCCACAAAGGCATCTGCCATTTCTTTTGTCAGCTTACGCTTTGACATATAAGTATGTATCACATTTCCCCAGCCTTCTTCAATGTGGTAATCCTGGGAATACCGAACCTGTGCCGCCAATACTGTGTCCAGACGGCTCTTGATATTCTCAATTTCATTGGAATAGATCCGAGAAAACTGTATGTATTCTTCTTCTGTAATCAAACGTTCGGAATAGTCTTCATATAAATCCGATTTACGCTTACTGATACGGCTTAGTTCCCGTCGAAGTTTCCCCACCTCTTTATCCAAAAGCAGGTACTGTGTCTGATTTTTGGAAGCTGCATTCATTTCCTGAATCATTTTTTCTGTATCCAATACGGTTTTCATATGCATTTGAATCAGGCGAAGAACATCGTCATCCACATATTCTTTTCTGACTCTGTGCCCTTTGCATTGCTTTCCTCCGGATTTATGGTTAGTATTGGCTCCGCAGATATAAAAGAATGTGCCATTTCTTTCTCTGGACAACGTCATGCGGTTGCCACAGCCTCCGCACCATATCTTTCCTGTATAGAAATTATGGTTTCTAATAGCCCCATTGTTCTGCTGATGTTTCTTCTTATAAGCTTCCGTATATTCCTGGATTTTAGATTGTACCTGTTGAAACAACTCTCTATCTATAATCCCTTCATGCGTGTTCTCCACATGCACCCATTCACTCTCTGGTCGATTTCTCTGTTTATTTCCCTGGAAAACACTTTGCTGATATTTTCCAAATACAGAATCACCTGTGCAATGAACATCCTGAAGAACTCGCTTCACTTCATAATTATTCCAGGGTTTTGACTCCGGAAGCGGCTTTTCACCGGTTTTATAGAATTTTCTCTGTAAAGTCGGCGATAAAACTCCATCTTTATTGAGCTGTCTTGCAATATCACTATAATTCCTGCCATCCATATACATAGAAAATATACTTTTCAGATGTTTTGCAGCTTCATCATCAACAATCAGCTGATGATGGTCTTCTTCTGACTTTCTGTAACCATACGGTTCCCAGGCACTTGTAAATTTTCCCTCTTTCCAAAGTGCTTTTTTTGCGCTGCTACTCTTCTTGGCAAGGTCTTTCGAATAGAATTCATTGATGATATTCTTCAGTGGAACTGTAAGATCCACACCTTCTCTGAAAGAATCGAAATCATCTGTCACAGCCAGAAATCTTACATGGAAAAACGGGAATACTCGTTCAATATAATTGCTGGTTTCGACATAATTTCTTCCAAGTCTGGACAAATCTTTTACAATAACACAATTGATTTTTCCATGCTTGATATCTTCCATCATCTGTACGAATCCAGGACGGTCAAAATTTGTACCTGAATAGTCTGAGTCCTTATAAACTTCCGCAACCGAAATATCTTCCGTATCTGCTACAAAGTTTTTCATCAATTCCACCTGGGTTTCTATCGTTCCTCTTTCCAATGTTTCTTCTGTTTCCATTGAAATTCTGGCATACAATCCTGCCCGGAACGGTCTGCTCACCTCTGTCTGGACGGTTGCACTGCTGACTACTTCCGGAATGTTTTTCCTGCTCTTTCGTGCCATTTTATACAACCTCCTTTACCTTGACCTGCAGATTATTATCATTATCTATTACCGTATCAACTCCCATAGCGGGTAATTGATTCAGCAATGTCTGATAACAATCATCAAAATCAAAAGTGATCTCTATATTCTTTTTATCATATACTCGGATTTGCCTGATCAGTTCTACCACCACAGTGCGGGACAGTTCTTCAATATCCTGATACTTCACAAAATAATCCAGCCAGGTATTGGCATTGTCTGCTTTTTCCAGCTCACTATCCATTTCTTTCTGGATCGCACGGATACTCTCTTCCGCATTCCTAAGCCTCTTTCCATAGGCTGCATGAAGCTCTACATAGTCTTCTTTTGATACAATGCCCTCTTTCATATCCGAATAGAGCATCATCCGTAACTCCTTACAGCGTTCTGTCTCCTGTTTTTTCTTCTCCAGCCTGTCCTGCAGCTTCTTCATATTGATCTCCTGAAATGGCACAGTACCAACAAATTCCAGGACTCTTTTCAGGTGCAGGATATTCTGGATATGCTGTTTCAGCATCACCAGTACGGCATCTTCCAGATCCTTTTCCGGTATTCTATGACTGGAACAGCGTTTTGTTTCTTTATTTGTGGAACATAAATAATAAGCATATTTTTTTCCTGCCACAGTAGAAACTTTTCTTGTCATAGGTGCTCCACAATCCGCACATACAGCAATTCCGGATAACAGATATACTTGCTTTTGGTCGGGTGAAGTACGTGTATCCATACCCAGAAGCCTCTGAACGATTTCAAAATCACGGTCACTCACCAGTGGTTCATGATTTTTCTCAATCCGGATCCAGTCATCTTCCGGTTTTACATAAGTCTGCTTCACTTTATGGTTCGGTGTCGTCCTTTTTCCCTGCACAAGGTTTCCAATATAAACCTCGTTTTCCAGTATCCTGCGGACTGTAACTGAACTCCAAAGTGCCTGTTCTTTCTGCCGGAAGCCTGTTTCATAACGACTGCCGCTGCTGATTTTATACTCAAATGGAGAAAGAATACCCAGTTCATTTAAACGATTAGCGATCGCATCCTGACTCATTCCCTGCAGCTTCATCTTAAAAATATCCTGTACTACACTGCCTGCAGATGGATCAATCTCTAATTTATGCTTATCTGTCTTTGTCTTCCTGTATCCAAAAGCTACAAACGGAGTCACACACTCACCTTTTTTCCTCTTAATCTCAAGATTACTCCTGATCTTAATAGAAATGTCACGGCAATAAGCATCATTGATTAAATTCTTAAATGGGATAATGATTTCGTCTGCCTGATTCTTTCCCTTGAGACTGTCATAATTGTCATTGATGGCAATAAAACGCACACCAAGAGCCGGGAATAATCTCTCGATATACTTCCCGGAATCAATATATTCCCTTCCAAATCGTGATAAGTCTTTTACCACTACGCAGTCTACAATCCCACGCCGGATGTCTTCCAGCATTGCCTGGAATGCAGGGCGCTCAAAATTAGAGCCTGAGTAGCCATCATCAACTCGGACTGAAACAACTTCAATATCTTTTTTGTCTTTCAGGAAATCCAGAATCAAAGCTTTCTGGTTAGAAATGCTGTTACTTTCCAGTTTTGCTGAACTGGAAACATCGCCATCTTCTTTAGATAATCTGACATAGATGACGGCATGATAGATTTTATTGATATTCTGATACATATCTTACCTCCTTTTATTACGTCAGAAAATCCATGTAATAAAAGGGGCTGCATAATTTGTCCTTACCGACATTCTAACACAGTCCCCTCAATCTTGCCAGTACTTTTTCAGACACTCAGAAGCATATTCTCAAATGCCTGCTCCATAGATATACCGTTATTGGCAAATCTGACTTTTACTTTCATATTGCCGATCCGGACCAAATATGGATTTCCTACTTTATTCAGAAAAATATCTCTCCGTTCCTGAAGCGATTTATTTCTGTCTGCTTTTATCATCCGTAGATCAGTCATTTCATTGATATTTACATCACTGAAATCCTGCTCCAGATAGTTTCTATATTCCTCTGCCGTCATGCCCTTCTCCTTCCATTCCCATCTGAATCCGTACTGCTTTCAGTACCCGATCCAGGCTCCACTTATTTACTCTTCCGCATTTCTCAATAATACTTTTTGTAGAAATGCTCATAACCTGTTCAGCCAAGGCCAGGCTTCCTTTTCGAATTCCTGTCATGTCATATTTACTGATAAATACATGTGTTGGTAAATACCGCTTCTTATATATTCTTGATGTCAGCGGAACTACTGTAATGACTGAACTGTATGTATTAGCTTTGTTGTTACTTACTACGATCACCGGTCTTACTCCACCCTGAACCGAAGTTGTCGGGAACATACCGAGATCCGCCCATAAGATATCTCCTCTTCGAATCGTCACTTGTCATCTCTCCAATCTTTTTAATTTGTAAAGCATTCATAGCGCTATATTGGCTCCACAGGAATACGGCAGAGTTCCTTTCCAAGACGGAAAACTCTGCCGCATAACCTCTATAGCCAATTTGATTATTAAACAGTGCTCGCTCGATTCTATTTATCCTCGATACCCCGAATCGTTACTCCCGCATATGCAGGAAGGGAATAATAACCTGCCCGGATGCATACTCCGGACCACAACCCGGAAACTCTCGTTTCCAGGCTCCAGCAGTTCATAGGTTTACCAGTTACAGACTTCTCAGGATCTGCAAGTGTATCGCATCTCATACATATCATCGCATCACCAGCCTGCCAGCTGGCTTCGGTCAGTGCTTTTTCGCAGCATTACAGACTGAACTAAAAATCTTTGTTTTGTCTTATAATCCTATAGCGGCATCTTCCTCGTGCTCTCTGCATGAAATGTCACGTCAGTTATTATTGGATATTCAGTTATCATGGTTCATTTTAGGAAGTCCTTTAACTTCCTCTAATTACTAAAGTCAAATGACTTTGGCAGATGCAAAAGATTTTGAAAAATTTTTTAAAAAAATTTATTCATATACATTTCACGCATCTTATTAAGAGTGGATTTCAGCTTGTATGACAGCATCTGTCTGGAAATCCCCATAATCTCTGCCATCTGTGTCTGTGTCTTATTTTCAAAGAAAATGCCATAAACAATCATGCGTTCCTCGGTATTCAGCTGATTGATCACTTTATGAATATCCTGCTGTTCCATTTTCGTCAGTACACTGTGCTCCACATCACAGTTCAGATCTGGAAAATCCTCAATCATGAAGCCTTCTCCATCAATGGACTGACCGCTGTAAGGTACCTCCCGCAGCATCTTATCCACGACTTCCCCCAGCTCGTTCTTAATCTCAACTTTTTTTGCCTTGCTACTTCTGTAAAAATTATTCATCGCATACGCAACTTCTTTTGTAATCTCGATCATTTCTCCATCAATATTTGCGTAGTACTTTCCTTCATAAAAATATGGGTGTTCAATATACATATCCGTTCCTCCTGAATTTGAAATCTTGTTGCTCGTTTCAAATCCAGAAGGCGGATCTCTGTTTAGGATCATGCCTGCTCCGCCTTTATCCTGCCGGGATACGCCCGCAGTTATTGGCTGAGAAATTCAGGCACGAAAAAAAGCCCCAGTAGTTTTTTCTTAACTACTGAGGCTTTCATCTCTTTCTTGTATTCAGTTATCTATGCCTTCTTTCATCAGCATAATCATTGTATCAGGATAAAGTTCACAAAGTATCCGCAATACGTTCCCATAAGTTCATGTCATTATTAGAATCGTACATATTTCAGTGTAAAAAGTTCACTATTCAACTTCTGATTATTTGTAGTTAATATGGTCTATCAAAATGACTATTTTCTGTTTCATTATTTAATTTAACACCACTTTACAACTTTTTCATAAAAAAATATCGTACAGGACTTTCTGATGTATAATGAGTTTGCGAAAAACATTACAAAGGAAAGCGACCCTGTACGATAAAATCATTATACAACGAAAAAACACTGATTGGTAGACTTCATAAATATTTTTTGACTTATTTTGAAACTTTTTCTGTTCCGACAGCAGATACCCTGTTTCTGCTGATACTATCCATACTGACATTGGAAACCGCACATTCCATCCGATTTCTGTATCAGCATTTTTTATCTGGAATAACAGAAAAATCACTGAATGTATTTTATTATGCATGTTCCTATGCAAAGGTTGATTATTCCAGATTTATGAATACCACTGCCCGAATCGCTTTGAAGCTGATACCGGATTCCTTGCAGACGCAGCCAGTATTTCTGTGTGCGGATGATACGATGGTATCTAAATTTGGTACAAAATTTGAAAATGTTTCAAAACTGTTTGACCATGCCGCACACAACGGTTCCAACTATCTGAATGGACACTGCTTTGTGAGTGTCATGCTCTGCGTGCCCGTCTGGAATGGGGATAAGGTATCTTATCTTTCCGTTCCTCTTGGCTATCGTATGTGGCAGAAAAAAGAGTCCAAACTGGAACTGGCAGCCTCCATGATCCGGCAGGTTATGCCCGAATTTCACAGCAGGAAACATGTTATCATTCTCTGCGACAGCTGGTATACAAAACAGAACCTGGTATCCATCGTTGATGAATATCCCAATCTGGATCTGATCGGTAATGCAAGGATTGATTCTGTCATATATGATCTTGCACCTGCACGTACTGGTCGCCGGGGACGTCCTGCCAAACATGGAAAACGTCTTTCTGTTGAGGCGGATTTTACACTTTCCAACGAAAAGATTGGTGATTATTATACCGGCGTCCGCCGGGTTCTTACTAAGATCTTCGGCAACAGGGAAGTCCTTGCATATGTCACTGCCACCGAAAAAGAGCATGGTACAAAACGGTTGTTTTTCAGTACCGTTTTCCCGGAAAATCTGCAGATTTTTTGTGCATGGCAGGAAAAAGCACCACTGAACCAAACCGGAAGTGACCGTATGAAATACATTCCATTGCTTTTGTACTCATTTCGGTGGAATATTGAAACAAGTTACTATGAACAGAAAACATTCTGGTCTTTTTGCAGCTATATGGTGCGAAGCTGCAAAGGAATCGAAATGCTGGTCAACCTGATTAATATCAGCTACTGCGCCATGAAGATCCTGCCCTATCAGAACGAACATTTTTCTGAATACCGCACAAGAAGTGTACAGGAGTTTCGTTTTGAATTAAGCCAGGGTATCCGCAACCAGCTATTTTTTGCCAGTTTCGTCAAAAATATCGAAACGCATATAAAATCAAATGTTATAACAAGGGCTTTAAAACAGCTGATTCAGCAGCAAGTCTACCATTTATAAAGTTGTAAACTGGTGTTAATTTAACAAAACAATTCCTATGCCAAAAGGCGGAGTTCACTTTACATTTTCCCCACTAAAGCTGAACAAGTCGAACTCTGTATATGATATTATCGTATACAGGAATATGTTTTGTTTGGTGTATCGAAGAAAATAAAAGTAACGATATTGTATGTTACGAAAGTGATATACAGTGTCGTTATTTTTATGCTATAATGCGGATATGAATTTAACAAATCGCAATTTATATATAAAGGAGAATATTGATGAAACTGTTTTTATGTTCGCACTTTTCAAGTGTAGGAAGTCTGATAAAGGAAGAAATTGAAAATAAGAAAGTCGCATTTATTCCAACAGCTTCACTGCGTGAAGGCTACACCGGTTATGTCGGCTCGGCTCGAAAATTATTCAAAAAGTTGGGAGCAATCGTAACTGAAATTGATATTTCAACGGAGGCTTATTCAACGATACAGTCTGTTTTTGAAGATGCGGATGTGATATATTTTACCGGCGGAAATTCTTTTTTCCTTATAGACCAGCTCCGTAAAACGGGAACGGATGAGCTGTTGAAGAAAGAATTGGCAAAGGGAAAACTGATGATTGGTGAATCGGCAGGTGCGATTATATGCGCTCCAAGCATCCAATATATCGAGCAAATGGATGAAAAGCCGGAGGACTACTCACAAGAAGATGATGCAGGGCTTGATTTGATTGATTTCTATGTTCTTCCGCATTATCTTACAGCACCATTTAAGAAAGTTACCGAGAAAATAATGACTGAGTTTTCGGATTTGAATCTATGCCCAATTAACAACCGTCAGGGAATTGTAATTGATGGTGAAGGTTCAAAGGTTATTTGCAAAGACTAATTTGAAAATTCCAGTTTGTCGATGTATAGACAAAACTAGTAACGGGTAAACCTCATCAATTTACCCGCTTTTTTTACGCCTTCTATTTAACTATGGGTAGTGTTTTGGAGGTTTCCGTGATGATGGTTTGTCCAAGTTGTAAAAAGAGAAGACCTTCATCGAAAGCACCTGCATCTAAGAACATCTGTGATTACATCTCGAATGCATAGAACAAAGAGACTCAATGTTTCTTTGTTTTATTGTGCTTTTACAAACAAACAAAGCAAACTTTGGAAATTCTTAGTTTCATGAAGTTAGAACAAATCTTTTTCGTAAAAGAAGCTGTTACTTTCATATTACGTAAACAAGATATTTTCGTAAAAGAAGTTCTTAGTTTCATAATGAAGAAACAAGATAATTTCGTAAAAGAAGTTGTTAGTTTCTTAAAGAAGCTGTTAGTTTCACGAAAACAAATGTACGCTACATATTTATTGTACTATATATATCCAACTTCGCATAATATCTCTTATGTTATATTTATAGAATTGAAAATTGAGCAGATTTTTAAATAAATCTGCTTGTTTTTACGTTTTAAGATATTTAGAAATTCAAAAATATGTTGATATTGAAATGGAAACCATCATTATGAGTTTTATATCACTATTATTTGAACAAATACATATAGTTATACAATTTTTGATGTTTCACGACAAATTATAGAGTCTTATTAATTTCCATAATATCGCTTCCTCTGATTTGAATCAAGACGTACAGTTGTCCATCTTTTTGATTTTCACGGCAAATCACAGAGTCCACTAATCACGTGTTCTAACGTAATATAAAGATCCTAATGCGACTTCTATAATAATATATGGGACAGCCACTAAATAAGCGGAATACGGATGTAGATCATCAGCAGCATACTGCAAATCATTGATTTTTAGTTTACCAGATTTGATTTCTTCAATCTTCGTTTTATACATATGAACACGATACGGACAGACTACAGCTAATACAATCATGATTAATATTAGAATGCGTCCTGGTTTTTTAAAAAAACTCATGTGTATCACTCCTAAATATTTTTATTAATATATCACAAACTAATATGTGAAACACTTCACAAATATTTCTTTAATTCTTCTAAACTATTCAACGCATCACGTCTACCTATGTCATAAATTTCTTGTAGATGATTTGGATCCTTTTCAATCATCGCACACGCAATTGGTTTAGAAGGTCGAATCACAAATATCTGTCCTTCCCTTTCAAGCTTATCGATTGTATCTAATGTTTCATTATATACAATATGTCTATTTTCTAAATCGTGTTGTAGATTTGGATATTCCTTAAATGCCTTCTTTATAAGATTTATATATTTCATTGGCTTTTTTCGATAGGTATGATCTCTTGTCAAAACCACAACTGTCTTCTGTGTTCTTTCCAACATCCAATCCACTGGAATCGAATCAGAGACACCACCATCTAATAATTCATATCCATCTAATTTAACAGGCTTTGAAACAATAGGAATCGATGACGATGCACGAATCCACTCAATATCTAGAGCATCTCCATTTTTAATTTCATGATATACAGGTTTTCCTGTACGAATATCTGTACATACAACGGTAAAACGCAATGGATTCTCTTTAAATACCTTTGTATCAAACGGATCCAATATCGTAGGCACGACCCCATACGCAAACTCTTTATTATAAAGATCTCCCGTTTTAATAAAACTCCTTAATCCTGAATATCTTGGATCTCTACAAAAACGCTTGTTGTAGCGCAAAGCTCTTCCAATCTGTTTAGATTTGATGTTGCAGCCAAAGGCAGCACCTGCAGAAACTCCAACAACCTGGTTAAAATCAATGTGATTTTCCATAAATACATCGATCACACCACTAGTATACATACCTCGAAAGCCTCCGCCTTCAAGAACTAATCCTTTTTCTTCTAACATATACATCACCACAAAGATTATAAACAATGTGAACCAAAAAGAAAAGGACTTATTCAAGTCCAATCTTAAATGTGTTTGATTTTCCAAATGCTTTCGAATTCATATGAACCACAAAAGGCTTGGTACTCTTATCCGTAAAATCAGGAGCTGCCTTTTCAAAATGGAATTCAATTTCTGTATTTACAGTTTGTTTTTTATCCAAGAAATACAATACATACCCAGTTACATCCGCTTTAAAACTTTGTGTTTTAGGTGCCATACCATTCGTTGTAAAATCATGACTTTTGATTTCATCCATATTTGCGAAATCATACTTGTTACTAAGATCGACACCTTCTAAAGTAGCACTCGGCGTTAAATATGGAACAATGATACGAGAATCCGTTTTATTCTTATAAGTAATCTTAATATTTTTTAATACTGTTTCCCCATTCTCATATACATAACTTGCCTTAGATGCATCCACACCAATCTGAAGTGTATCATCCTCAAAGAAAGTATATTTTGTATCCTTTGAATCCTTTACATTCTTATCACTAGCCTTGCGAATATCAAAGGCTTTAAAAGGCAAGAACTGTTTCTTGTTGTTAAAAGAAAGACCCAAGTTTTTTTGATCATTGTTTGGGAAACCAATATATCCATAAATATACGTGTTTTGTCCCTTATTGATGATATAAGAAGGCGTAGACTGATATTTATCAATGACACTAATATCTTTTTCATTGTCATCTGTTACGGTATAAATTAAATTCTTTGTGTCATACGGCTTTTTACCCTTATTTTCAACACTTGCCAAATAATAGTAGTACGTCGAATTATCTGTATCATTTGTGATGGTTAAAACATCCAACAATTGACAAGAAACATTCTTTTTTAATTCCACATTGTTTTCTGGTTTAGAACAACCAAATAAAGATAAAGATAAAACACATACACACAACATAGATACTATTTTTTTCATATTATTCTCCTATGGATTGCAGTTTTTACAAGGCGAATACCCCTGAGCGATTAGTACATCTCTAGACTCACTTGACTCCAACTTATTTACATCATTCATCAAACGAATGCTTGCACAAGTAGGCTTATGAAACTTATGTGTTTTTACATTTAAAACATAAGTAGAAGTATCCTCTGTAACTTTATATTCCTTTATAATATTGTCATTTGAACGACTTGAATCGCCCGTTTTATAATCAATTGTGATACCTGGCTGCACGTTATAACAAAATACATTAAACGATACACCTTGTCCTTTATCTTCTACAGAATACGCCTCAATCTGTACACCATCCGCAATCAAATTATCACCATCATAAATAGGTGTAACCCGATATAAAACATGATGATTTGTCTTTTTTAAGTAGTCAGATACTTCATTTTCAAACGGAAGCATACCCTCTACATTTAAATAGCGTGTACCCGTCATTAAGTTTTTACGATTCGCATTCTCACCCGTTAATTGATATCCAATCAAATGACAACGATTATATAAATACTTCCCATCAATTCCCTTATAACGCACTGTATGCCACCCTGCAGGCTTTACAGAACCAATACTTTCTCGCTTTTTTGTCGGCATTAGATCCTTCGACACATTCGCATACGCAACCTGTGGCCGATCTAAAAAATCTAGATTCGAGTACGATTCAAAACTCTTTGTATTCATATCCTTCGAACTGAATACAGGCTCATTACCATGTATCTCTACATAAGGATTGCCACTATATTCAGGTATCTCATCAATCTCATAAGCCGATATAGGCGTGATCAATGTCGATAGAACAATGAACATGGATATAATAAATTTTCTCATACGATTCCTCACATATTTGACATATATAATGTCAATATAACTTATATACTAAAACCATGAAAGGAGTGAGTGATAAAAAACATAGTACTTCATTATCGTTCGAGTCAAAAAATATAATAAACCCCTTATGTGCTATGTTTTTAGATGTCTTATGACATCTTTTTTATATCTCTAATTTCTTAAATACAGCCTCACGAGCCATTTTTTCAAACTTATCTTCCAATGGCTTTAAATCACTATATTTAAAATCCGGATTTCTTTTTTGTAGTGCTTTTGAAATCACAAAATCAGCCACCTCAGGATTTTTTGGAAGTAAAGGACCATGCAAATAGGTACCTAGAATCTTTCCATCATAGAATCCTTCATAACCTGCATTAAAGCTGTTACCACAACCCTTCACAACCTTTCCTAAAGGATGCGTTACATTTAATGTTTGACCCCCATGATTTTCAAAACCAACGATACGCGTTTTTAAACCATCTAAATTTGCATCAATCACAACATTTCCAATACAACGACTACCAGCTTTTCCCGTATCCGTATAATAATCATAGAACTGTAAACCAGAAATCTTCTCATTGTTGGCCGCAATATAATATTGACCAAACAATTGATAACCACCACAAATCAAAAGCACAAAGGTCTTTTCATCTATGGCCTTCTTTATATTTTCTTTACGCGATAATAAATCTGGAATTAAACTAATTTGTTCCTTATCTGCACCACCACCTAAGAAAATCAAATCATATTCGCTTAAATCTTTTTCTTCACCAATACCACAAGTATCCAGTTCAAAAGGAATACCACGATCTAAACAACGCTTCTTTAGAACCATCATATTTCCCTTATCACCATAAAGATCCATGATATCATGATACATCCAAACTACTTTCATAGACCCATCTCCTTCTTGATCGCATTACGCGTAGGAAGTAATGCTGTATATGTCGCAATCGCATATGTCGTACGCTTTGTAGCTAATGCGGCTTTTACGGCAATGTCCAAAGTATCGACAACACTTAAAGGACCTTTATAGCCACCATAATAGATTCTTAAAGCCATATCATTTGCACGAAGACCCGTACAAATAATTTCCTTTGTGCTATCCTTCATAATCTTTTCAAAGAAAGTATCATAGATCCAACTCACATCCGTACCATCCTGTTCACGATCATTCAATACGATCACAATTGTCTTATCCGAATCATCTTTTTCAATGACCTTCATAACTTCGTTGGCACCCGTAGGATTTTTAACCAAGTTTAAAATACAAGTCTGTTCCTTTGATGTGAATGTTTCATTTCTTCCCGCAGGCTGAGGTGCATGACTAAATACAGACTTAACACAATCTTGTGAAATACCATAATTTTTTGCGACATTCAATACAACGGCACAATTGTACATGGAATACATTCCTTCATATGGAGATTTATAATGTATTCCATCACTCGAAAATGTTTCTTTATCCAAATCAATATCTTTTAAACAAATGTCCATTTCCGGCGTTTGAAAATCACACTTTGAACAATGAAATTTACCAATATGCGAATATTGATAATAACTGTATTCAAGTCTTGCCCCACACTTAGGACAAAATTTTCCTTCACTTGCCTCTTTTGTCGTTTTAACCGAATACTTGTTCTCATCCATTCCAAAATAAGAGAATGAAGCGTTTTTCGCTACTAAATTGAGTCGTACGACATTGGGATCATTCGCATTTAAAATCAATCGCCCCCTATATGCAGGCAATACCTTTTCAATTGAATCAATCAACTGTTCCATTTCACGAGCACGATCTAATTGATCACGAAAGAAATTATTGACTACAAAATCTGTAACCGGAATAAATGGAAGAATATGTCTCACATTTAATTCATCACATTCTAGCACAACCGCATTAGCTTTGATTTCACCATTTAGTTTTGCGTGAGTCAACAACGTAGTGACAATACCTGCCTTTAAGTTATCTCCCTTACGATTGGAAATCACGTTATATCCAGCCTTTTCAAACAAGTCTGTAATCATATTGGCCGTACTCGTTTTTCCATTTGTACCTGTAACCAAAATGACAGGACCATTAAATTTTAATTTCGATAATATATTCGCATCGACTTTACAGCCAATCGACCCAGGCATCGATCCACCCCTACCAATTAGGTGTAGCCCCCAGGCACTAAGCTTTGTAGATAATATAGATAAAGTTTTCATAACTACTCCTTTTCCATACTCCCTTATTATACAACAATTGAAGTTGAATTTAAAAATTGAAACACATATAATATTTATGTTAGGAAAAAACTAACTAGAATAGGTGGAACAAATGAACGAATATTACCAATCTCCTCTTTCACAGAGATATGCATCTAAGGAAATGCAGGCATTATTTTCAAACGACAAAAAATTTACGACATGGAGAAGACTTTGGATTGCTCTTGCGGAGTCAGAAAAAGAACTTGGATTAGACATTACCGAAGAACAAATCGAAGAATTAAAAGCACACGCTTTAGATATCAACTACGATGTCGCAAAAGCCAGAGAAAAAGAAGTACGTCATGATGTTATGTCACACGTATATGCGTATGGAGTACAATGTCCAAAAGCTAAGGGAATCATTCACTTAGGAGCAACTAGCTGCTACGTTGGTGACAATACAGATTTAATTATCATGCACGAAGCTTTAGAGCTTGTGCAAAAGAAAATCGTCAATGTATTAGAAAAATTAGAAGAATTCGCATTAAAATACAAAGACATGCCATGTCTTGCGTTTACTCACTTCCAACCAGCTCAGCCAACAACTGTAGGTAAAAGAGCTAGCTTGTGGGCACAAGACTTATATATGGACTACATTGAAATCCAGCATTTATTAGACAATAAAAAATTATTAGGATGCAAAGGTACAACAGGTACACAGGCAAGCTTTATGGAATTGTTTGAAGGAGATACAGACAAAGTTAAAGCTTTAGATAAAAAGATCTGTGAAAAATTAGGTTACGACCAATATTTCGCAGTCAGCGGACAAACATACACTCGTAAATATGATACACAAGTATTACAAGTTTTAGTTCAAATTGCACAAAGTGCACACAAATTCAGTAATGATATTCGTTTATTACAACATATGAAAGAAATCGAAGAACCATTTGAAAAATCACAAATCGGTTCTAGCGCAATGGCCTACAAACGTAACCCAATGCGTTCTGAAAGAATGGCAGCACTAGCTAACTACATCATTGCCGATTCCATCAACCCTGCAATTACGGCAAGTACACAATGGTTTGAAAGAACATTGGATGATTCTGCAAACAAACGTATTTCGATTGCCGAAGCCTTCTTAGCTACGGATGGATTATTAGATCTTTACTTAAATGTAAGCGATGGTTTAGTTGTATATCCAAAAGTTGTAGAAGCTAACTTATTAAAAGAACTACCATTCATGGCTACAGAAAATATTATGATGGACGCTGTTAAAGCCGGTGGAGACCGCCAAGAATTACACGAATTGATTCGTCAACACTCAATGGCAGCTGGTCGTGTTGTTAAAGAAGAAGGTAAACCAAACGATTTAATTGACCGTATTGCACAAGATCCAAAATTTGGCATGACAAAAGAACAAATTCTTTCCATCATGAAACCAGAAAACTTCGTTGGACGTTCTGTTCAACAAACAGAAGAATTCTTTAAAGACTTCATTGATCCAATTCTAGCTAAAGAAAAAGATGCATTAGGAATGCATGCCGCAATTAACGTATAAAAAATGAGAGCTCAAGTTGAGCTCTTTTTTAATACAAATTTGGTATTGGATTCTTTTTATTTTTCTTCATGATCTCTTTATAGTTTGGCATCCAAGTGCATAGTAAATCATAGAATTCCTTTGAATGATTCAAATGATACAAATGCGCTAATTCATGAAGAATGATCGCATCCACAAATTCTAAAGGCATAAATATAAGATTCACATTGAAACAAATCTTATGTTTACTTGGTGTGCATCTGCCCCATTTACTTTTATAAAAGCCATATTGTAAAGAAATATTCTGTATGTGTAATTGTTCGCAAAAGAATTCAAAACGAAGATCAATATACTTTTTGGCATTCTGCTTCAAAAATAGTTGAATCAACTTTGTATCTGGATACAAATATAAATCATGATCTTCAACATAACACTTTCGTTGATCGATATAATGTAATCTATATTCGTTACCCAATAAAGGAATCTTATCATTTTCTTTTGAAACAGTATACTTAGTTAATTGATTTTGGATCCAAGCATCTTGTTCTTTGACAAAATCATCAATTTCCCTTTTAGAAACATAGAAAGGAGCGCTCACCTGAACGACTCCTTTGACTACACGTATTTTTATTTTTTTACAATTGGACTTACGATGAAGTACATACTCCATTAGGCAATATCTTCTAAGACTTCAGTCGCAATATCACTTACATACGCATCTACTTTTTCTTGTTGTTCCTTAGAATATGCATCATATTCATTAATATCACGAATTAAATCCAACATAGGAAGTGTTCCATATAATTTTGTACAAGTTGAATTACACAATGTTTCTACATCTTCCTTCTTGTAGAATTCAATTCTTTCATGACAATTTGGACATTCCAAATATGCCATATTTTCAATGATACCAAGAACTTTGACTTCCATCTTCTCACACATGTGACAAGCTTTTTCTACAATCATACTTACCATTGGCTGAGGCGTAGATACCATCACAACACCTTGTACTGGAATGGACTGCATAATTGTTAAGGCAACATCTCCAGTTCCAGGAGGCATATCAATCAATAAGACATCCAAATCACCCCAAACAACATCTGTATAGAATTGTTTAACAACCCCACCAATGACTGGACCACGCCAAATCACTGGATCAGATTCAGATTGTACCAAGAAGTTTAAAGACATCACTTTAATACCTTCTTTGGATTCAATTGGAATCAATTGCTGCTTTTCATTTCCATACGCATGCTGGTTTGTCAAAGCTAAAAGTCTAGGAATACTAGGACCTGTAATATCGGCATCCATAATACCTACTTTTACACCTTTTTTAGCCATTGCCTTAGCCAACATGACTGTAACTGTGGATTTACCAACACCACCTTTACCAGACATTACAGTGATAATATTTTTGATGTGGTTATCTGGATTCGATTGAATTCCACATGTTTCACTGTTCTTACCACATTTTCCTTGAGAAGGACAACCTTCACATGACATATACTATTCCTCCTTTGGCTTTTCTATTTTTTGAAAACAACGATCATATACACTTGTTAAACGCTGATCTTGAATATGTGTATAGATCTGCGTAGTTTGAATGTTTGAATGTCCCAACAACTCCTGCACGATTCTAAGATCCGCATCCCCATCTAAAAGATGTGTCGCAAATGAATGTCTGAAACTATGTGCTGAGATTTTAGGGTTCAAATTTAGTTCATTCACTTTATTTTTGATCATTAAATGCACATATTGCCGAGTACAACGACGGTCTAAACGATTCACAAAAAAATACGAAACATTCTTTACATCCCAAACACTACGAATGGAATCTAAATAATATTTCATTTGTGAAATACAATACGAAGATATCGGAATCACACGTTCCTTGTCCCCTTTACCTTTGACCTTTAAGATACCTTCCGCCAAATGTACATCATTCAATTTTAACTCACAAAGCTCACTTACACGCAAACCACAAGAATATAATACAACTAATATCGTTTTATTATATTGGTCGATCTGATTGTCTTGAAAAGATGAAAAAACTTTTTTTACCTCATCTACCGACAAATAGACAGGCAGATGTTTAGATGATTTCATCCCATGAATTAATAAAGACACATCTTTGATTTCAGGATGCGCAATCGATATCTGCAAATGAAAAGAATGAATACTCGCAATCATACGATTGACACTCGAGGCAATGTGATCTTCGGCATAGACATCCAAAAAGTCTTCGATATCCAAAACTGAAATGTTTTCGCACAACAAAATATTTCTTTTACCTAAGAAATTTAAATACACCTCAATATCATGAAGATACGATTGTTGCGTTTTCTTTGATTTTCTTTGTAGAACATTCAAATATAAGCGGTAATCCTCAAATGCATCTTTTAATTCCATAAAAGTATTATAACACAAATCAAATGTAAATTGGTTCTAATACCTTCATGTCACAATTTGACTCTTTTATGGCTTCAATCAACACCGATTTAACTTGGTTGTCACGATGATCATATGCGAACTGCAAGTTACGAATACTAAATTGATTTGCATACAAAACTTTAATGATCTCATTTAAACGATTCGGACGATGCACCATATAAAAGCGCCCATAACTCTTCAATAATCGATTCGCATGGAAGACCAATTGTTCCAAAGTCAAATTCTCTTCCATTCTTCCTAAATGTCGAAAATTCAATTGTTCCGGTAGCTGATTGGCATCCATTTTAAAGTATGGCGGATTGGAAACAATCACATCAAACAAATCATCTTCATACCTTTGTATTGGCTGATTGACAATTTTTACAGGATGCTTGATAAACATATCCGCATTCTTTTGAGCAACCTTACTAGTCTGTTCTAATATTTCAACACCCACAAGTTCTTTGACATTAAACTGATCAAAATAAACGAGTAAAGCTGCATTATTGGTACCAATATCTAAAATGCGCTCCTGTTTTTTTAAATGCACAAATTTAGCTAAAAGTTTTGTATCTGTATTAAAACGAAAATGCTCTTTATCTTGATATAACTTCAAGCTTTCATCCATAAAATAATCTAAAGTTAAACTCAACTGGCATCCTCCTTCTTCAATAAATCACTCGCCTTTATAAAACATTTACTATCCATTTTTTCATTCAGACGATTCAATATAAAATCCGTATTTTCTTGTGGAGCTTCAAATAAATCAATCTGTTCTACAATCTGTTTGGCATCTTTTAAAGACCCAATATGTACACCTATATAGCGATAGCCAATGGGTTCAAAATATTCTTCTAACAATTGCCGGCAAGCACCAAAAATCATAGGATACGTATTCGCATACTGACTTAAATTCATACTGTGACACACATTATGAAACGCTGTATCTCGTAAAGTTAACGTAACAAGTTTTCCTTTTTGATTTTCTTGCTGCATCTTATGCGTTAGTTCTCGAACGATATTCTCAAGACAACTATTCACTTCATCAATTGAATATAGATCATTGGAATATGTTCTAGAAATCGAAATACTCTTTTGTGTAGTTGAATAACATAAAGTCGCACTCGAATTCCCTCTTGCCTTTTGAATCAAAGAATAAGACGATTTTCCTAGTCTATGAATGATCTTTTGTTCATTCTTTTCATCCGCAAAATCACCAATTGTATAAATACCCATTTCATTTAAAATAGGCACGCTCTTTTTACCAATGCCATTCATTTCATGAATCTTTAAAGGCCATAGTTTTGTTGAAAGCTCCGACTTTCTTAAAACCGTGATTCCTTTTGGCTTACGCATGTCACTCGCCATTTTTGCAAGAAAACGATTGGGCGCAACACCAATCGAACAATTCAAATGACACTTTTCATAAACACCATTTTGAATTTCAAACACAAGATCCAAAGGCCTTTTATAACGCTTAATAATATCCGTTACATCCATGTAACACTCATCTATACTCGCCGGTTCAATTTGATGGGTAAATGTTTTTAAATACGCAAAAAACTGAGCTGACATGGAACGATAATAGCCATAATCACCTTGGATCAATACTAAATCTGGACATAGACGCAAAGCCTCATAAACAGGCATCGCACTATGCACACCATATTTTCTGGCTTCATAGTTCGCAGTTGAGATCACGCCTCGCTTTGAAGTGGAACCTACCGCAACCGGAAACTCTTTTAAATCCGGATTCTTTATTTCTTCACAACTCGCAAAAAAGGCATTTAAATCAATATGTAATATGACTCTAGCCATGAATCTTCACCCATAGATCTTGCATCGATTCTTTTGCTTTTTGACTCGCTTCCCCACTTGTCATTACAGCTAATTCTTGAATCGTTTTGTCTTGATCAAGTTCTTGTACACTTGTGATGGTTTCACTTGCTGATGCCTTTTTATTGACCAAATAATGTGTATTGGCATAGACGGCAACACTTGCCAAATGGGTAATACATAAAACTTGGTAATTTTTGGATAAAGCCTTCATCTTAGCACCCATAGCTAAGGCAACTTTACCACTCACACCCGTGTCAATTTCATCAAAGATGATGGTTTCAATGCCGTTCGTTGCTTGGAACACCACTTTTAATGCCAACATCAATCTTGAAAGTTCTCCTCCAGATGCAGAAGTACTCAAACTTGAAAAATCCTGTCCTGGATTCATAGAAACTAAAAATTCAATGTCATCAATTCCATTGCTTGAAGGTTTCTTTTCCATACAAGAAATCATAAAGCGAGCATTTTCTAACATCAAGTCTTTACAATGTTCCATCACCTTTGATTCGAGTTGAGAAAAGACTTCTTTTCTTTTCAATGACAATGCATTTGCCAATTTCATATACACCGTAAACGATTCTTCTTTTTCTTTCTCTAATTTATCAAACACATCCTGACGATGAATAATTCGATCGATCTTATCTGTGATACTCTTTTTAGACTCCATTAAACTCGTATATGAACCACCATATTTACGATATAATTTCTTGATCAAATATTGACGACTTTGTAGACTATCCAAATCTAAAGAATCATTAGAATGTGTATCACGCATATGCTTTAATTCTTCATCCACACTTTGCAAAGAATAATATAAATTTTTGAATGATTCTTCATAGTCATTTAAGATGGGTGATTTTGAAGCTTGTTTATATAAAGTATATAAAGAATCTAACGCTCCATTTTCTTTATCAATTTCATATAGACAAGACGAAATATCCTCTGAATTTTTATACCAGCTGGTTGCCTCGTGAATCTGATCATTTAATGCATCCAATTCATCTTCTTGAATGTTCGCATTCTCAATTTCATCCAACTGTGCCGTTAAAAATTCCAATTCGGCATCCGAAAATTCTTCGTTTTTTAATGTTTCTAATTCATGTAAGACATTTGAATACTTCACATACGCTTCCTTTACAGAAGCTTTTAAATCCATAGTCTTCGCATAACTATCCAACAATTCCATTTGAACAGATGTGTCCATTAAACGGTACGTATCCATTTGCGAATGAATATCGACCAATAGATTGACAATCTTACGCACAAAAGATAGTGTAGTGATCTGTTGATTGATGCGTACGGTACTCTTATTATTATTTAAAATAGTACGCGAAATAATCACTTGATCATCAACTTCAAAGCCATTCTCTTCTAAGATCGCATTGACTCTATCATTCGATGTTAAAACCATCGATAAGATTGCCTTATCTTTTCCATTACGAATCACATTCGATTTAATTCGATTCCCACTCAAATAGCCAATCGCATCAATTAATAATGATTTACCAGCACCTGTTTCTCCGGTAATCACACTCATTCCATCTGTAAAGTCTATGATACAAGATTTGAATAATACATAATCTTTTACTGACAATTGTTCAATCACAAAACCACCTCAAGTCTACTTACTATTTTAACTTAAATCTAAAGGAAAATAAACGATTATTATCCATGTGAACGAGAAAACAAAAAAATAAGAATATCTTCACATTAAGATATTCTTAAATCTTTGGCATACACCATATATTCCTGATTGCCACTTCTTCCTTCTAGAATGCTTGGCATCGCTTCAACGCTTCTATAATATTGAAATAGAAAAGATTTTACATCTTCAACAATCTGTAAGGCAAGCTTAGAATTCTTTAGAACGCCATGCTTATTCAAAGCAGTAGGACCACACTCAAATTGTGGTTTTACAAGTATCGCCATATGACGAATGGATAAAACACATAATACATGTTCCAATATGGTCTTACAAGATATAAAACTAACATCCATGCACATAAAATCAATCGATTCATCAAACCATTCTGGTACAATTTCACGAGCGTTGTGCCCTTCCATTTTGATTACACGACAATCTTGATCTAATTCTTTGGCAAGTTGAAGATGACCTACATCTAAGGCATATACTTTTTTAGCTCCATATCGAAGACATACATCCGTAAATCCACCTGTACTCGCACCAATATCTAATACAACCTGATTTTGAATATTCACATTGTACGTATCTAAACAACCCTTTAGTTTAAAGGCACCACGAGAAACAAATTCATCCTCAGTATGTGTTACGACAATATCATCTTCATCGCCAACTAAAAAACTAGCCTTTGTGATGACTTTTCCATTGACACTGATTTTACCTTCTTTAATCATATCCTGTGCTTTTGCACGAGACGATATCTGATTGAGTAAAGCTTTATCTAAACGAATCTTATCCATGTTTTTCTAATTCCTCAAATAAACATTCTGTGCTAATACCTTCTTGAATACGTAAAGATCGAATCGAACCATGACATACATAGTGATCGCCAATACCTAATACATGAATTTTTTCATCCAATGTATTCATATATTCTAAAATAGCACTCGATAAGCCGCCTTTCTTAATATCCGTTTCATAAACCGTAATAGGAAGATTTAATTTTAATAAATCTTTCATCATAACTTCATCGATCGGTTTAAAGAAACGTGCATTGACAACAAGTAAGCCAATCTGATTTTCTCTTGCCTTATTGATCACATGATCCACATCCGGTCCATATGTGATCACAATTTGCGTTGGTGTTCCAACCACAAATTTTTCCCAAGTACCAATTGGAATCAATGAATACGACTTGTTTTTTGCGTATCTCACATTTCCTCTAGGATAACGTACACAAAATGGTTTCTTAGAGGCAAAGGCCGTATAAATCATATTCTGTGCTTCTTTGGCATCTTTTGGCTGAGATAAGACAAGATTTGGAATACTTCTAAGCATCGCAATATCAAACACACCTTGATGCGTTTCACCATCATCTCCAACTAAGCCACAACGATCAATTCCAAGCACAACAGGTACATGCATTCTTGCCATGTCGTGGTTGACTTGATCATAAGCTCTTTGAAGGAAAGACGAATAAATACTCACAAATGGTTTTAGTCCACCTAAAGCCATAGCACAAGCCATTGTCACGGCATGCTGCTCTGCTATTCCACAATCAAAAAAACGATCTGGATAACGTTTTTGAAATTCTAATAATTTACTACCCTGCGCCATAGCGGGTGTGATTGCGACAATACTCTTATCTTTTTCCGCCAAATCCATAACCGTATTTGAGATCACTTGTGACCAGGAAATTTCATTAGGTGGTAGTAAACTCAAAGATTTTCCCGTTACGACATCAAACGGACTGACTCCATGCCACTTACCTACTTTATCTTGTTCCGCAAATTTATAGCCTTTTCCTTTTTGCGTTAGGACATGTACAACAATGGGGCCATCATGTTCTTTGGCAGCCTGAAAAACTTTGATCAAACTAGCAATATCATGGCCATCGACAGGTCCCATATAATCTAAGTTAAACTCTTTAAATAATGGAGCATCGATCACTTCATCTTTGATCTTATCACGGAAATGTGACAATGTATTCAATACGTTAGTTCCTAATTTATTGGATTTTAAGTTGTTTTTTACATCATGTTTTAAATCGATATATAAGTGAGAAGCACGAATATCTGTAATTCGTTTTTCAACACCACTATAATTTTTAGAAATCGACATATTATTATCATTAAAGATGATGACCATCTTCTTCTGTTTAGAACCAATATCATTTAAAGCCTCTAGTGCCATACCACCCGTTAATGAGCCATCTCCAATTACGGCAACAACTTGATAATCATCATGCATTAAATCACGTGCAATCGCATAGCCCAATGCGGCAGATAAAGAAGTAGAAGAGTGTCCTGCTTCCCAACAGTCATACTTACTTTCACTTCGCTTTTGATATCCTGAAAGCCCACCCTTTTTACGTAATGTCGCAAATTGAGTGGATCTTCCTGTTAATATTTTATGTGTGTAACATTGGTGACCTACATCAAAAATCATTTTATCTTTTGGTGAATCAAAGACATAGTGCATCGCAACTGTGACTTCGACAATCCCAAGATTACTCGATAAATGTCCACCTGTTTTCGAAATCGACTCGATTAAAAAGGTTCGAATATCGCTGCACAATTGTGTAAGCTCATCAATTGACATATCTTTGATTTGACTAGGTGACTCAATGTCATACACTTGACTAATCTTTCTCATTTTATAACCCTCGTTAAAAAAACTAGTCCGCTAAAGACTAGTTTTAGCTATTATTAATATACCCCTTTTTTCAAAGAAATTCCATATATTAATATGTACGCTTTAATAAAGTATCCAATACTTTTGTCAGCGAAGTCACATCACAACTCACAAAACCTAGTTCTTTACGAATTGTTTCGTCATAGCTAGCAACCATATCTTTAGCACCTTGAAGCCCTAATAAAGATACAGCTGTGACTTTATGATTATCTTCATCACTCAATGACTTTCCAACCACTTCTTCACTACCCGTAACATCCAAAATATCATCCTGCATTTGGAATTCAAGACCTAACACAAGACCAATCTTACGGAAGTGTTCCACATCATCGAATTTATTTGCTAAGATACATCCACAAACCAATGGTAATGTTAATAATTTGCTAGTCTTGTAGTGATCAATTTCCTGTAAAAGTGCAAGTGTTGGATTTGGATCATTTTCAGACTGTAAATCTAAAGTTTGTCCATAAATCATACCATCAATCCCGGCATACCAAGAAAGAGCCTTTACTAAAGCTACTTTTTGTTCAGCACTACATTCGCTGTCCAATGCAACTTCAAATGCCTTCGTCAATAGTCCATCGCCTGCAAGAATGGCAGTTGCCTCATCATAAGCTTTATGACAACTTGGTTTACCACGACGTAAATCATCATTATCCATAGCTGGAAGATCATCATGAACCAATGAATATGTATGAATCATTTCAATGGCACAAGCACATGGATACCCAACTCTTGCATCCATTCCATAGCCTTCTAGTACAGAAAACAACAAAGTAGGACGTACACGCTTACCCCCATTCATCAATGAATAGGCCATCGCATCTTTTGTACGACTATCATCATTTTCATGTACTCGCATCAATAAATAATCTTCAAATTCTTTATTCACCATCATCTTGATTCACCTCCATCAACTGATCCATTTTTGTTTCAAATTTTTTTAATTGTTTTTCGCATTGCGCACTCAATTTCAAGCCTTCCTCAAATAATGACATGGCCTCTTCAAGCTCCAATTCATTATTATTTAACAAAGCCACGATTTCATCCAATCGTTTCATCGCCTCTTGAAATTTCATTTGTTTAGCGGCCATTTTATTCCTCCTTAGTGGATACAACACATGAAGTGATCACACCATCATTTACTCTTGTCACCATTATATCATCCCTTGCGACATCTTTGACATGCTTAATAACTTTATCTTCAATCTTTGAGATACTATAACCACGAGAAAGTACCTTTAAAGGTGAATAGGCATCCAATAAAGCACAATTTTTTTGTAAAGAATGTCTAGAATTTTGTAGTAAAACTTGCATATTCGATCTTAGTTTTTCAGGCACCATAGAAAGTTTATTTTCTTGTACCTTTACTATATTCATCATACGCAAATGCATCTGTTGTGTATAATTCTTGATGACATTTTTCTTTTGCAGCTCTAGCTCTAGTGCATGTTCAATTTGTGTATTGTAGCCATCTAGTTTTAATTGTTTTTCTATAATAAAAGATTTTGGATCCTTTAAATACGGATGATTCTTATACGAATCCAGTTTTAACTTGTTGTGATTTAAAATCATAGACATGTTTTGCCTCAACAATTCTCTATCCTTCAAAATTTGAGCCATCACTTCATATTGATCCAAAGTCACCCATTGTGCAGCTGCTGTAGGGGTTACACTTCGATGATCACAGACAAGATCACATAATGTTGTATCCACTTCATGACCTACACCACTGACAATATATGTATTTAAACTGTAAATCGTCTTTACAAGCTGGACATCATTAAAACAGAACAAATCTTCAAAGCTTCCTCCACCACGAACAATCAATAAGGCATCATGATTATGTGTATCAGCCTCTTTCAAGGATTGAATCAAACTTTTAGGTGCCAAACTACCTTGCACTAAACTTGGATACAAAGTGACCTTCATCATCGGCCAACGCCTTTGAATGGTTGATAATACATCTTGTAAGGCAGCAGCCTGTGCTCCAGTTACAACACCAATATTTTCAATATAGTCAGGTTTAGCCTTTTTATGACTTTCATCAAAATAGCCAGCCCTTAAAAGATCTTGTTTTCTTTTTTCAAATTCAAGATATAAATCACCTAAACCATCTTGCTTCATTTGACGAATCACAAGCTGAAGACTGCCCCTTTGTTCATAGACATTAATGCTTCCTGAAACTAAAACGCGCATGCCTTCTTCTACATTGAAGTTTAAACGTGATACATAACTTGAAAACATAACACAACTCATTTCTCCACTTTTATCTTTCAAAGAAAAATAATAATGTCCCGATCTGTGTTTTGTCAGGTTGCTGATTTCACCCTGAATCCAAATGCCATCCAGATCCATGGTTTGTGTTAAAACATTTTTAATGCGAGCAATAACACTAGAAATACTTACAACCATTTCGTTTCTCATAGCTGGTCAAGAACTCCATTTAATAATTTATAAGAATTATCATCGCAATACTTTTTAGCCAAAGTAATCGCTTCGTTGATTACAACAGCTTTCGGTGTATCGTTTGCCAAGATTTCCTGGAAAGAAATTAAAAGAATGGCTTGTTCTAACATACTTAAACGATCAAAATCCCAGTCATCGCGTAATAATTCATTGATTTTTTGTTCAAAAGCTTCTTTGTTTTCAACAGTTCCAATTGTTAAACTATATAAATATCCATCAATGTCATTTGAACCTTTCATTACATCAAATACACATTTACGAATATCCTTTCCTAATAATAAGTGTTGATACACACTTTGCATCGCAACTACACGTTGTTCATGTCTATTCATCTACATTTCTCCTTCTTTATATGGTACGCGCGCACTTGGTACTACATCACTTGCAGGCCCTGCATGCACTTCTTGATCATCAAAAAATATATTGGCGCCAAAACAAGCTAATACATCCGCTTTTTTAGCTCCTTGCATAAAGAATACTTCATCTACGACAATATTCCATGCTCTTAAAGTTTTTATTACACGAACACCCGTATCTTTGTTTCGTGCTGTCACAATCGCTGTTCTTAATACATTTAAATCTTTAGTTTCATTTTGAAGCCAAGATAAACTCTTTAATAAAGAAGCCATTGGACCTTTTTGTAAGGCAACATCCTGGTTTAGAATCTCATTTTCATTGAATGCTTCTAAACCATGTTCCTGATAGATCTTTTCCGATTCAGCCGAAAATAATACGGCATCCGCATCAAAGGCGATGCGAATCTGATTATCAGGAAAACTATATTTAGTATCTCTGGCATAAATCATACCGGCCGCAAAGCCTGCATGAATCGCATTGGATACGTCATTTTCATTACACGATAAGAATAAATCGACACCAAACGCCGATAAATAACGACTGATGTCTTCTCCACCACTCAAAACCATTCGACCAATGTCCATATCATAATGCTCTAAAGAGTGAATGATACGCAAAGACGTATCCGCACTGTTTCTTGACATCACAATAACTTCAACAAGTTTTCGATTCGCGAGTTTATTGATGTTTAATAAGTTTTTAACTAACGCAAAACCACTACCCGGACTTAACACATCATTTTCGTGAACAATTTGATAGTCACGATAGGCGTCTAATCCTTCTTTTTCAAAAACCTCATTTTCTTTTTCTAAGTTAAATAAAGCTCTTGAACTAATACCTACCACAAGATAATTTTCAAAAGATACACTCATAAAATTGAAAAAAAGGAAACCTTTGAAAGATTTCCTTAAAAAATAAATCCAGTCACCTGAATTTCAATCGCTTCAGGTTTAAAGTCTGTCATATAAGAAATACTTTCAAAGATCTTGTTTTGTAGATTTAAACAAACATCACTTACATTTGATTTGTGGTTTACTTTTACAGGAATTGATAAAGTCAATTTATTGTCCTCAACACGAGTGACAATTCCTGTCTTAAATGGTTTTGTTCCTTCTGCAATCTGAACATTTTCATCTTCTTCGATCACGTTCTTTGCGATTGTAGAAAAAACTGTTTTATTTAAAGAAATAACACCATATTCATTGCCTGGTTCTAGCTCGATATATTCTTTCGCCATAATTTCACCTTCACTTCTCTTTTAGTATACCAAAAAAGTTATTTAAACTCAAAAACTTTCGCACCCCAAAGTGATGCTGTTTTTGTAACATACTGCTTTTCATGTAAAATCACATTTTTGCAAGTAACAATATCACTCTGTAACTGTTTCTTTAAGGCTTCAAAACCATCAAAACGAATCTCATTACGCGTCTTTTTCAAGAAGAAAAAGCGTACGTGTCGTTCATAAATATCTTGATCAAAATCAAAGATATGTGCCTCAATGGAAACTTTTGTATTATCAAAAGTAGGATTGTTTCCCACATTGATCATAGCCCCATAAAATGTATCATCCACATATACAAAACCTGCATAAACACCACTAGAAGGCACTAAATAATCGGGATTTGCCCCAAGATTTGCGGTTGGAAACTTCAATAGTGTACTGCCACGTTTAAATCCATGCTCAATCACACCTTCAATCGAATACATATACCCCAATAATTCATTGGCTAAATCCATCTTGCCACTTTGAATCAATGGCTCAATGCGACTGGATGAGATTTTTTCGTTTTTCGAATTTACACTGGCAATCACTGATACATCAAAGTAGTTCTGTGAAGAAATTGTATCCACATTTCCTGTATTCTTTGAAGCATATTTAAAATCAAATCCACAAGTAATATGTGCTACATTCATCTTTTTTAACAACATATGAAAGGCATCAACATCTAAAGCAGCAAAATCCTTAGAGAAAGTAATGACATACATCACTTCAATACCCATCACGCTTGCCAAGTGGATACGATCTTCTAACGTTGTGATATGACGACATACACGGTCCGGAAAAAAGATTTTCCAAGGATCTGGATCAAATGTGATCAAACCACTTTGAATGTTTAACTCTTTGGCTTTGGCAATACAATTCTCAAGCAATGCCTGATGCCCTGTATGTAGGCCATCAAAGAAGCCTATACAACAAGAACTCTTTGGCAAATTTTCTTGTACATGTAAATAATCAATACGAATGACTTCCATTACCATAAACCTCTTTTACTCTTATAAATTCCTTCACGCTCTTTTTCATAAATTGCGATAGGCTCACCTGCATCTAAAATACATACTTCTTGATTTAGATTATCTAAACGAATGCGTTTTCCTTGGTACACATCTTGAATCGGTTGATAGTCAATCTTATCTAAATGATCCAATACATAGATTGAGGGATATAAGACAGGTTCTTGTGTTTCAAGATCTTCTAGTGTTTGAGCCTGATCAATTGTAAAGCGACCAACCTTAGTTCGTCTTAAACTTTTCATACAACCTAGATTATTTGTATTTAAAGCCAAATCACGACAAATACTACGAACATAGGTTCCACTCGAACATGCTACTTTAAAACTGTAGTCTCCAAGATCTTCCATCGAATAAATTTCAATATCGCTATAGACTTTAGGAACTTCAAGTCCCTCTCTTTGATAGTCCATTAATTTTTTCCCATTCACTTTTTTATTGGAAGTCTTTGGCACCAATTGATGGTTCTTACCAACAAATTTTTGAAGTTCCTCTGAAAAACAAAAATCCAAATTCATTTCTTTTTCAGCTTCCACTTCACCCCAAATATCATCGGTTGATGTACTTTTACCAAATTCGATCTGTCCAATATATTCTTTATCTGTATCACTTAAAAACTGTAACAATTTACAAGACTTTCCACAAAGAACAACTAAAACGCCGGTTGCGTTTGGATCAAGCGTACCTGTGTGTCCAAATTTTTTTTGTTTATATTTTTTTCGAAGCCAATTTACAACATCATGGCTTGTCATACCATACGGTTTATCAATAATTAAAATTCCATCCATAATTTCACCTTTTATATTTTACTTGTTTTTAAGGGTACTTGCAACTATGCACATTTGGTACTAAAAAGTCAAGACTTGTATTCTAATATGAAGTTCGTTATTATAGAAATGCCTAAGGACATTAATTTTTCCTACACTCGAGATAAGGGAAATCGGATGTTGAATTGTTGTGTTGAAGACCCGCTACGCGTGGGGATCCTAATGCTGTTCACAGATTGCCCACCTGTACTTAACAGGGAAAGATCTCATGTTCTTGGGCTTTTTAAATAGGTAAAAAGTATGAACGCAAAAGAAGAATTTATTCAAATCTATAAAGAAAATATCCATCGTGAAGGTGCCGATGCGTTTCTAGAATTTCTAGAAGGTCCTCACTCTGATTTTTTTACAGCCCCTGCAAGCACACGTTTTCATGGCAACATGGAAGGTGGTCTTTGTGAACATAGTGTGCATGTGTATCATTGTTTAAAAGATTATTTAGATAGACAAAGAGTAAAGGATACATATAAAATGAACTACAGCGATGAAACCATTGCCTTAGTCGCCCTTTTACATGATGTATGTAAAATCAATGTCTATAAAAAAGGCACACGAAACAAGAAAATTAATGGTGAGTGGAAACAAGTCGATGTTTTTGAATTTGAAGACAATATTCCATTTGGTCATGGTGAAAAAAGTGTCTATATGATTCAGCCATTCATGCGTATAACTCGTGAAGAAGCGTTTGCGATTCGTTATCATATGGGATTTTCTGGAAGCGACCCAGTCAATAATGTGGGTAAAGCTTTTGAATTGTTCCCGCTTGCCTTTGCGCTAAGTACTGCCGATATGGAGGCTACATATTTTTTAGATAAGCAAGTCTAGATGACTTGTTTTTTTTATACAAAAAGACAGGAAAAAATTCCTGTCTTACTTTGTTTCAATACCCAATTCTTTTAATTGTGCTGGATCTACAGGACTTGGTGCCTGTGCCATTAAATCCGATGCACTTGCTGTTTTAGGGAATGCGACGACATCACGAATGTTGTCTGTACCAGCTAAAATCATAGTTAAACGTTCTAGGCCAATACCTACACCTCCATGAGGCGGAGTTCCATATTGGAATGCATCCATAAACCAGCTGAATTTTTCATGTGCTTCTTCTAAAGTCATACCGATAGCTTCAAATACTTTTTCTTGAAGCTTTTGATCATGAATACGAATGGATCCTGATAATAATTCATAGCCGTTTAACACTAAGTCATAAGCTCTAGAATAACAATGTGCTGGATCACTCAACAATTTATCGACATCTTCTAAGTTAGGTGATGTGAATGGGTGGTGAGCCGCTACATAGCGGTTTTCATTTTCATCATATTCAAACATTGGGAAATCAGTAACCCATAAAAATTCATAGGCATCTTTGTTGATCAAATCTAAATCATGACCTAATTTCACACGCAATGCACCAAGTGAGGATTGAGCCACTTTCTTCTTATCCGCTACGAAGAATACAATATCATTTTCTTCGATATTCAACATTGTACGCAATGCTTCTTTTTCGGCATCGGATAAAACTTTTGTGACACTTCCCGCAAAGCCTTCGGCTGTTAATTTTAAGTTGGCAAGTGCTTTTGCACCATATACTTTTACATAATCTTGTAGTTTATCCAATTGTTTTCTTGAGAACTTGTCTGCACCATTTTTTACATTCATAGCCTGGATGATGCCACCTTCATTTAAGCAATTTTCGAATACTTTAAATTCAGTGTTTGCGAATACTTCACTGACATTATATAAAGGCATGTCAAAACGTAAATCTGGTTTATCTGAACCATATTTTTCCATACAAGTATCATATGGGATACGTTTGAATTCTGGTAGATCAATTCCCTTGATATCTTTGAAGATTTCTTTCATCAAACCTTCTGTCATTGACCAAATGTCTTCTTCGTCCACAAAACTCATTTCAATATCGATCTGTGAGAATTCTGGTTGACGGTCTGCTCTTAAATCTTCATCTCTAAAACAACGAGCAATTTGGAAGTAGCGATCCATTCCACCGACCATCAATAACTGTTTGTATAGCTGTGGCGATTGTGGAAGTGCATAGAATTGGCCTTTACTAATACGACTAGGCACTAAATAGTCACGTGCACCTTCTGGAGTCGAACGACATAAAATAGGTGTTTCCACTTCTGTAAAACCATATTTAGCTAAGTAATTACGAACTAATAAAGTAATACGATTTCTTAAGATTAGGTTCTTTTGAAGAACTGGTCTTCTTAAATCTAAATAACGATATTTTAAACGAGTATCCTCTAAAGCATCTGTTTCATCCGCAATGATCATTGGTGTAGTGATAGCTGTATTCACAATTTTTACTTCACGAACTACAACTTCAATTTCACCTGTTTCAAGCTTAGGGTTTTTGTCTTTTCTTTCAACAACCGTTCCTTTTACTTGTAGTACATATTCATTACGTACATCACTGATTTGTGTTGCTATATCTTCATTGAATACAAGTTGTGTAATACCATAACGATCTCTTAAATCGATAAAGACCAAAGCTCCAAAATTACGGCGTTTCGCAACCCAGCCACATAAAGTGACTTCTGAATTTACATCTTGAAGACGCAATTCTCCATTGTTATGAGTTCTATACATTTCTATTCTCCTTCATGTTCGTGATGATGATGACTTTCTTCTTCTAATAAAGAATCAACATATGGAATCAATTCATCAACACTAATAGTTTCTTGTTCTTTATGTGCAATATTTTTAACTGTGACTTTCTTTTCTTCCAATTCCGATTTACCAATCAAAATCGCAAGTTTAGCCTTTGCACGATCCACAGCCTTAAATTGTGCCTTAAAGCTTCTTTCCATCATATCCATATCGCAACGGTATCCATATGCTCTAAGTTCAGTCAACACTTCAAATGCATAGGTTCTAGCTTCTTTATCAAGGCACATTACATAAGCATCTAATGCCGGTTTTTGTTCCAATTCAATACCTTCAGCTTCTAAGGCAATCAACAGACGTTCCATACCTAGAGCCCATCCAATACCACTCATGCCTTCGGGTCCACCAAAATATGAAATCAATCCATCATAACGTCCACCTGCTAAAACAGTAGATTGTGCACCCATTTCTGAATTCATAGATACAATCTCAAATACTGTATGAGTATAGTAATCCAATCCACGAACCAATTTGTCATCCACTTCATAAGGGATTTCTAATTTATCTAATAATTCGCATACTGTATTGAAGTATTCTTTACTTGCTTCATTTAAATAGTCTGACATCTTAGGTGCATTCTTCATGCATTCATGATCATGATCTACTTTACAGTCTAAAATACGTAATGGATTTTGTTCATAACGACGTTTACAATCCCCACACAACTCATCTACATAAGGAGCAAAATATTCTTTTAATGCACTACGATAGTTTGCACGAGACTCATCATCACCTAATGTATTTAGACATACTTTAATGTCATTTAATCCTAGTGATTTAAGAATTGAGAATGCTAGTACGATTGTTTCTACATCGACATAAGGACTTTTAACACCTAAAGCCTCTACACCAAACTGGTTAAAAATACGCATTCTCCCTTTTTGAGGACGTTCATGTCTTGACATAGGTCCCATATAATAGAATTTTGCGGGTAGATCAGGATTTGCGAACATTTTATTTTCAACAAAACTACGAACAACACCTGCAGTTCCTTCTGGACGAAGTGTTAATGATGTTTTTGAGTTTTCAAGTTTAAAAGTATACATTTCTTTGTTTACCATGTCACTTGAATCGTTTTCTCTTTTGAAGACTTCTGTATGTTCAAAAATAGGTGTACGAATTTCATCATAATTGTACATGTAACAGAAACTTCTTAATGTTTGTTCAAGAGCCTGCCATTTGTAGGATTCATTCCCAAATACATCCTGACAACCTCTAGGAATTTGATATGCCATGCGTTTTCCTCCTTTAAATAAACAAAAAAACGCCCTGATATAAGGACGTTTTAAACGCGGTACCACCTTATTTTATACGTAAAGTATACACCTCAAGTCTTAACGCGACGAACGGTTGGTTTTTGTCCAACTCCTCCAAAGTGTCCCAATAAGTATTCTACGAAAATTTTCACCAGCCATTTTCTCTCTACAGTATATCCTTATTTTCTTCTTTTTCTTAGGATTAATTATTCAGCTTCATCTAGATTTGAAACATTGTGATATACATTTTGTACATCATCAACTTCATCTAGTAAAGTAACTAAACGTTTGAATAAAGTTAAATCTTCACCGTGAAGTTCAACTTCTTCATTTGGAATCATCTTATCTTCTAAGACTTCAAATTTAACATCAGGAATCAATTTTTCAACAACAACTTTTGCGTCATCCAATTGTGTTGGATCTACCGTAATTGTCATATATCCTTCTTCGATTTCAATGTCATTTAATTCGATTTCTGCTTCCAACAATGCATCCATCATAGCTTCTTCATTATCATATTGAATAACGATTACACCTAAGTGTTCATATCCAAATGATACAGATCCACCAACACCTAATTTAGCGTGTGATTTATTAAAACAAGCTCTTAAGTTTGCGATTGTACGGTTTGCGTTATCTGTCAAACAATCAATGATGATTGTAGATCCAGCACCCTGTCCAAATCCTTCATAACGAGCACTTGAATAACTTTCATCAGCACTACTTTTTGCTTTTTCGATAGCACGCTTGATTACGTCAGCAGGCACGTTGTTTGCCTTCGCACGATCAATTGCCTTCTTTAAAGTCTGGTTCATATCTGGATTAGGGTCACCGTTTTTTGCAGCAACTAAAATCTCTTTAGAATATCTAGAATAAATTTTTGCCTTCGCATTGGCTGTCTTCTGCATTGCTGCAGCACGAACCTCAAAATGTCTTCCCATAGATTTATCACCTTTCAATTTATTTTTTACAGTTAATTATTATAACAGTCAAAGTCGAATTATTCAACCTTGGCATAGCGTTCAATAATTTTTTGAACCAATGGATTTCGAACCACATCACTATTTTCCAAATGAATGATTGAAATACCATCAATGTGATCCAAGATTGTACAAGCCTGCATCAAACCTGAATCCTTTTTCTTGATCAAATCGATCTGTGTAACATCTCCCGTTACAACCATCTTACAATTTTTACCCATACGTGTTAAGAACATCTTCATCTGTGCACACGTCGCATTCTGTGCTTCATCCAAAATCACAATGGCATCATTTAAAGTACGTCCACGCATAAACGCTAAAGGTGCAATTTCAATGACTTGTTTCTCCACATACTTTTCAACTGTTTCTAAACCTAGCATCTCATTTAATGCATCATATAAAGGCCTTAGATAAGGATCTACCTTTTCCTTCATATCACCTGGTAAAAAGCCAAGGGATTCCCCTGCCTCAACAGCTGGGCGCGTAAGAATGATTTTTTCAACTCGTTCACTCTTTAACATGCTCACCGCATAAGCTACCGCAAGATAGGTTTTACCGGTACCAGCAACACCTGTCGCAAAAACAATTTCATTATGACGCATCGCATCACATAAAATAGCTTGTCCAATTGTTTTTGGATAAATCATTTTACCTGTTTTCGTCTTACATACAGCCTGTAGCTGATGAGCCTTAAAATCTTTTAAACGATTCTTAAAAGCCAAAGAGCAAATATAACTTACATCTTGTGTATTTAAACGATGCTGCGTATCAATAATTGAAAAACAAGCCTCAATGACTTCTTCTACTTTATGTGCAGATAAAGTCTCGTTTACTTCCACTTTGATTTTTTGGTCACGAATCATACATACAGATTTAAAGCATTTACTCAACATGTCCAAATTGGAATCTTGAAATCCTGCAAAAATCTGAATCTCTTCAAATGTTCTATCGGAACAATCAAATTCAAAAAAAGACACAAATCTCCTCCTCAAGAAAAAAATCTGCATTAAAAATGCAGATTATTTACCTCTACGTGCTTTACGTGCAGCTTCAGATTTTAACTTTCTGCGTACACCTGGTTTTACGTAAAATTCTCTTTTGCGCGCCTCAGCAAGGGTGCCATTACGAGAAACCTGACGTTTAAATCTTCTTAAAGCGTCATCAAGTCCTTCGTTTTCTTTAAGAACTACTTTTGGCATATTCACAAACCTCCCTTCCCAAGATTAGCAAAAATATTATATCAAAGATTTCATATAATGCAAGCATTATTTAAAAATTTAGGCAAGACTTTGCTGAATACATTCCTTGGCAGCCACATTATCGCCTACCCAAGGAGCTCTTCCGTTTTCACGATAGATAAAGCTTTCGTCCCCTTTCCCAAGAAGCAAGACAGTATCTCCTTCTTGAGCTGATGTAATGGCTTGATGGATAGCTTCATAACGATCCTGAATAAATACATGTAACGTATCTTGAATACCAGACTTAATTTGATCTGCGATTTCTTTTGGATCTTCATCACGAGGATCATCCTCAGTAATAACAATATAATCACAATATTTATCAGCTAATTCACCGAATACCTTACGCTTATGCACATCACGCTTACCAGCCGAACCAAATACCGCAATTAAACGATGTCCTGGCATTGTCACGCTTCTTCCAAATTGCATCATCT
>ENA-ORML01000351-ORML01000351.1-human-gut-metagenome-genome-assembly--contig:-NODE-351-length-57583-cov-28.902222_pt1 | contig 57583 bp, 99 predicted proteins | sample MGYA00242103_ERZ508995 | MGnify/ENA primary metagenome ERZ508995 (study PRJEB26280, sample SAMEA2338702) | human gut metagenome | biome: human gut; feature: human-associated habitat; material: faeces... | reverse complement strand
ACTTTCATCTTTGTTTCCTCCTGTTATTTACTAACTATTTCCTTTGTTGTATATATATTACTACATTTCCCACGATTTGTAAAGTGATTTATTGTCTTAGCTGGCATTTTCCCGATACAAGTTTGCAACAAAAAAGCCCATCAAATTTTGATAGGCTTTTATAGATTCTATACATCTGTATGGAAATGGTTCACTTTAAAAACATAGCATCCCCTATGCCCTAAATGTGAACTATTTCCTTACATTTGTATAGAACGATAATATCATTTTACGCATCCCCTTTCAACCTAAAACATCTGTCATTGCGTCTCTCTGCTCTTCTGCCAGTGCTTCTTGCCCTCTAATAAATTCGTCGCTATGCTCAATCTTGAATCCCATCTCACCTTCCACTCTTTCAATCTCATCATTGAAGAAAGCTCTCCAGTCATCCTCGTTTTTTACAAAATAGATATGGGGGCTTTGGCAATCCGTTTCATAAGAAATATCCTTGAACGACCATAATTTCCCGACGCAACGTGAGCATGGATCATGCTTAGTTTTGAGTTCAGCATATTTTTTTTGCTGAATATTGTGAAGATCAACCAGTCCTCTTTTGAATATTTCATCACAAATGTCTTTAAGGTCTGCCGGGTACGCATTTTGATAAAATGCCCACTCTGCCAGTTCACGAATGCTATATTTGCAATTGCGAATATAGCTAATATCTTCAACCTTGCAATTTAGCAAGCCACAAATAATATCTTCATTTTGATTCATAGCTATTTCCTCCCTTTATCTTCCGATGAACTCGTCGCTATGCTGAATCTTGAATCCCATATCATTCTCGACTTTTTCAATCTCCTTTTGAAAATAACGCCGCCATAATTTTTCATTCCCTACAAATCTGATGTATGGAACGAAACAATTAGCCTCATAACGAATGTCAGCGTATGCACTCAAAGATCCAAATTCTTTTAGCGGTGACTCATTTTCATTGATGCCATTTAACCTAAGACGCTTTGATTCTTCCCACACTGCTTTTTCTAAAGCATCCCTTCCTTTTGTAAAAATCTCTTCAATCAACCCATTTATATCAGGCATTGCTTCTTCATACGTGATATATCTATTAACGAGTTCGCGAAGATTATACTTGCAGTCTTTAATCATTTCGAGGTCATCAATTCCACAATCAAGCAAGTTGCATAAGCAGTCTTTTTCATTTCTGTACATTTTTACTCTCCTGTTGCCTTTAAAAAACCTTTCATTTTCGGAAGTGTTTCTACCACTCTGCAAAACTCCTTCCATTCCGGCAACGCATGATTTTTTCTCTGCTTGTACATGTTCAGTAGCTGCAAATAATTGGTATTTACCCGTGCTCGTTCCTCTAGCCCTACCGGAACACTATAGATCAATGCATTTTTATCTACATTCTCTTTCTTTTGCAGCGCGTCATAAAATTCATTTACTCTATTCTCAAACGCCTCTATTACTTCTTTCGGCGTCCCTTCCGCAAATGTCCAGTTACGTTTCGCCACGCAATGCATTAAGCCCTGGCTCATTATAATGTCAAACCAGTGATAACGCTGCGCCTGTTGCCACCACTTTATACTTGCAGTGATTGTCATACCAACACGCGCTCCGACAAGAAAATTTGCCTCTCCGCTACTTGCCCCACGGCTAACAAGTGTATTTGCAAGTTTTTTAGTGCTGACCTTAAACGGATCATATTCATTGCCATAACTTAATCCAATAGCCGCCAATGCGCTATTTAATCCTGATACTGTAATCTTTTCAATTTTCATAGCTTGCTCCACTAACTAATCCAACTTCTACGAGCTTTTTAACTGCATCAATCTGTGCCTTCGTCATTTTTAGGGACGTATCGTCAGGACAGATACCTTCATACCAAACCATGACTAACCCACGATACCCATGCTTTTTTAGCCGTTCCATCTCAATGTCATGTGACGGGCTAGCAAGAAAAACCAATCCATTTTGCGTTACTATGCATTCGCAATAGCACACGAAGCACTTGGGATACTGCTTCGTCATTTTAATAAATTCATCCGGCGTAAATCCAACACCTCGGTACTTCGTGTACGGAGAATCCGGTGGATTCATCAACTTTTCAAACACATTCAATTTTCTCCCTCCTTTTTTCTATGTAAAGATTCCAGTCCGTACCAAAGGCAAGTTCATATTCACCCTTTAGATACCTAGCCTCTTTAAACGTATCTGCGGTATCAATATCTTCCTCCGGCATCCCTAAGTATCTGCCCCGAATTATATACACGTCCTTTGTCTTACGTTTATACATAACGAAGCTCCTTTTCTCGAGATAATTTATAAAACAGCTTATGCAGCTGCTCATCCTTTAGTCCGTCGTCAGCATTGGATAACTGAAGAAGACGGTTAAAATTCTTTCTCTTTATTCCATCCTCTTGCAATTTCACTTCGTATCCCATTCCAAGCGTGCTTGACATTAAATCACCTTCTTCATGCCATTCATTAAACCAAAGAACAGGATATACCAATTTTTGTCCCCATATGTCTCTTTCTGTTCGCCATTCGATTGATACCTCTAAAACGTATTCAGGGCGAAGCCGGATATATTTGTGGAGACATTTTTGACCCCATAAAATTGCTTGCCTGTCGTTTACTTTAAACCCGTTCCCGCATTTTCTATTCCACTCTTTAATCTGCTCTCCTGTGATTTTCATTCCGATTTCCTCTTTTATCTTGCCCACACATCGTCTGCACTCGATCCAATAGCAGGGATAGCACATGCAGCAATATCTTCAATTAAGTCATATTTTTCATATTCGTCTGCATCCGGCAAGAATGAATCAGGACACCCATTCTCGCTATCGTCCAGCCAAAACCAATAATCGCAAGCATTAAAATCATTGTCGCGGATTCGAAACAGTCCTCCTTTTCCATCGTATCCGCATTGCCAAAACAGATTGTGAATTTTTCCTTCTGTCTCAAACTGAATAGCTACTCCGTGTCCATCTTTGATTATCTCTGTTTTTAAAATCCTGTATCTTCTCATTCCTGTTCCTCCGTAAACCCGACTCTTTCCATTAGATACGAATCCATTAAAATCCCTTGAATAATTTCCTCTTTCCAAGGAAACATCAACTTGTCCAGCTCGTCACTAGAAGAAAATCTATTATTCAGCGACGCATAGGCTTGCCATTCACACCCAAGAGAAAACTTATGCTCATCTATTGACTGGCTTATAGCCTCCGCAAGGCTTAGGAAATCATTGTTTACATCTCTCATGATGTAATCAATTTCATGGGTTCGAAAGAAATACACGTCGCTCCCATGTTCTGTTGCTTCGCCAGCAATTTCCGCAATTTCATTATCATTTTCCAAATCCAGCAGCATGTCACATACTCTGTCTTGGTCATTAGTAAACGGATCGTACATTTTTAGTCCTCCAATTTCCATTCCCCGACTTTGTTTCCGTTGTAATCAAAGGCAATTCCGCCAGTATAACCTTCTTCAAGATTTTGCGAAATCAGCTTTAGCAATCTTCGGATTTCGCATGCAGTGGGATCAAGTGGGTAGTTCCCACTTGCATCCACCTGTCCACTTGAATCATCTCTGAATGCCGCTCCCGACGTCATAATTTTTACGGTAAACATAAGTAACTCCCCTTTCTTATTTTTTAATCCATTGCCATATATTTAAGCTCATCATCAATATCTACGTTCCAAATGAACAGATATTCATCTCGAAGTCCTTTATTTTCCCAACTTTCTTTTCGGAGTCCTACTGCGTCAATAACTTCCCATTCGCCATTGTCGTTCTTGTCAATCCATTCAATAAGTCCTCTTTCGTAGTTGTAACGGAACTTTCTGCCTCTTCTTTTAACAATTTTGCTGTACTTCATTTTGTGCCTCCTGTTATTTACTAACTATTTCCTTTGTTGTATATATATTACTACATTTTGCTCGATTTGTAAAGTGATTTGTTGTCTAAATTAGTAAATCGTCGACAAGAATTTTTAAAAAAAGATACGCTCCGATAGATCAGAACGTATCTTTAGACTTACATAGATGACAAGTAAATAGCAATAATACTTCTCGCTATATTGTCATCCTTATAGATTGTTTTCTCTGACACATGTTCTTGCTCTGCTATTTCCTGCACAGATGCTTTATTTTTATTCATATATAAGGCATCTATAACTCGGTAGCGTCGCAAGGATTCTTCGCTTCCGTTATCTTCACACTCCTGTTTATAAAAGGAAACCGCTTTCTCGATCTTTTTGACCTTATAATAATTGTACTGTAGTTTGCGTTCTGTTATGTATGCGACTTTTTCCGCATATAACTTTTCATCAGGATTTCCCATAAGCTCTCGAAGATATTCCCACTGCAAGCTAATCGCTTCTTCTTTCGTGGGTTGGATCTCATCTGTCGCTACCCTTTTTAATCTACGATAGTCCGAAAGCATTTTTTTAGCTGCTTTTTGTGGACTATAAACTTCTCTTTTCTTTTCTTCCAGTTCGTTTATCTCGTTTACGGTGGTTTTGGCAACTTCTTTCGCAAGTTCCAGTATTTTTTCCACCGTAATCGTAAGTTCTACGTCACCCAATGTTCGTACTTCTTGCTCCATCCGTTGCCTCCACTAATTAGAACGGGATATCTTCATCCTGATACCGTGGTTGATAGTTCCCTTCGGGTTTCGCCTGTCCGAACTGCCCGAATGAGCCGCTCTGCTGTTGTCCATAGTTTTGACCATTGTTCCACTGTTGTTTCTGCGGCTGTCCTTGCCCATGCTTTTGATAATTGACAGGAAGCGGTAAAGCAATGAAATTAACAACAATTTCCGTGATATATTTATCCTGCCCGTTTTTATCTTGATACTTTCGGCTTTCCCAACGCCCTTTAATATATACGCGCTTTCCCTTTTTTAAATAATTCGCCGCTGACTCTGCCAACTCATTCCAAACAACGCACGGAATAAAACTAGCTACCTCTTTCATTTCCCCAGTTGCTCTGTCCTGATATTTGCGATTTGATCCAACACTAAACCTAACCATGCAACCGCCAGTTTTAGTAGCCCTTACGTCAGGGTCTTTTGTTAAATTTCCTAAGATTTCAATCGTGTCCATTTTAAGCCTCCACATTAACTATTTTTAATCTTCTGTTACCTTGAACCCTTGCAGCTTGTAACGTTTAATAATGTTCTTATGATTCCTAATTGCATCGGTGTCTTTACTTTCCGAATACTGTTCGTTTGCTTGTAACATAAATCGTCCATGCTTGTCCGCAACTATTACAAGCGTGATATATTCAATGGCACGGTGTAGATCCGCCGACTTCGCAGTTGTAATTTGTACCGCTTGATTTCCTTTTCTCATTATCGTAATCAATTTATTGTTTCCTCCTTTCTTTGAATTCCTTTCTTTACTAATTGGTTATTTTCTCAAATCTGTACTTTTGCTTTGCATTAGGATATTTTACAGTGTCCACTTCACTCATAAACATATGCAGCGGGCGAGCGTAAATCCCGTATTTCCCATATAGAGCTTGGTAAATCACTAATTTTTCGCCTGTTTCTGTGTGTTCAGCAATAGCAATGATCTTATATTCCTTACCCTTAAAATGACGATATACTTCATTTGGCAAAGGATTTGCCCGTTCTTTCATTTTCTTCCTCCTCGTAAATTTCCCAGTCATCCGCAAAAATAGCATCCCATCCTAAATGCTCCAAGATTACGGTTTCATCAAAACCTCTGATGGAAGTTTGCCAACCCAAGTGCGTTATAAGAGCTGGCTTACCAAAGCGTGCTCCCTCGTCCTTGAAGCTATACTCGTCATCCGTCCAGCACTTTCGCCGGATCTTCTTTCCCTCGTCCGCTGCCTTTAGGGCTTCCCATGTTTTCATTTTTCCTTTCTCTTCCTTTCTTTATATATTTCATTTATTCTAAGCAAGATACTTATCGTCTTTATTGCATCGTTATCAATTCTTTCTCCCATAAAGACGCTCTGCCCTTTCATCGGCTTCCTTGATTTTCTTCTTGATTGTAGACTTATCAAGTCCAAGTCTACAAACAAGGCTGTCCAGTGCGTTCTGACAGTCCGCCACCGCCTGAATGAGATTCTCTTTCGCTTCCGCTGGCGTTGTGTCCGTCTCGTAGTATCCCGGTAGTGTTGCTCGTTCCCACTTTGAAATCGCATGGATGAGTTCAGCGGCTTCTTCTTTCGCGATACCGCAATGCGCTGCTATACCATAACATGCCACTATGTCCTTATTCATCTTTTTTCTCCTTCTTCTTCTTCAGGATAAGCAGGAAGCAATACTTTAAGCCCCTTGTAAGACAGTGTAATCTTTGCAAGAGTATCGGTAATATCAACGGAAAGACACTTTGTAGGAATATGGAAAGCAACACAGGTATAATACAGCTCTCCGATAGCTTCCCATAAGTCTTCAAAAGAATTTCTCTTGTAGCTCAAAGCGATAGATCCATCTGGAGCATCCAAATTAGGATGAACTTCCTTACTTACACTGATAAAATCATCAATGATCTTTGTTACATCATCCATTATGTTCCTCCTTATACAATTTCAATCGTGAGCTGGGTCTTAATATGAAAATCAATCATATCATCACCAAACAACTTTACACCAGTGGGTAGATATGCTGTAGCTCCCGGATGAATTGCGATGACATTCATGCCCACGACCTGCTCTTTGATAAACTTTTCTTTTTCAGCCAATTTCTGAATGGCATCCTCTTTAGTGCCGTAAACAATAATGCCGTTGTCTTTATCAAAATTTGCAAGACCAATTTCATAATTGTCGGGGATCACTTCCAAAAGTTCTTTAAGTTTCATTGTGTTCTCCTTTCCTACAATACAACAACCTTTTTAGGAGCAGTTCCTTCCAGCGTCGGATGAATATCATAGTCCCTTCCATGATACAAGCCCCCATCGTCTCTGTACTGTACACATATGTCACAATCTAAGCAGTCATTCTTTTCTGCCCACTCCAAGAGTTCTTTAAGTGTCATTCACTTTCGCACTCCCCTAATTCTTTCAACTTCTGGGCATACCATGCGATTTTACCTGCTGTCTCCGCTTCGTCTCCTTTGCGCCCATATCTATAAGCGTACTTAATGATATTCCCCCAGAAGAAGCCTTCAAGCTGCTCCCTAGTCATCAGGTGCGTCATAATATCACAGGCTTCTGGAATACCTTTGACCCGATAATGAGCTGGATTGATAGAATCCACTTCTCTCTTAGACGACCAAACATTATCTCTTTTGGACGACCAAACATTATCTCCTACCTCAATTTTTTCACCTTCTGCCATTGACTTTTTGTCTTTCTTCTTCACTGAAGCCTTTCCAATTACAGTAAGTTTGTCATTTTTCGCGATAACGTCATCTTTAGTTCCAACATCTCCGACACAACAATCCTAGAAGTTCGCAAGTCTGATTGTGCATTCGTCGGGAATGATTTTAAGTAAACTAATCAGTTTCATTTATTTTCCCTCCTGCGTATCTTCCTCTTCGCACGGTTCTATCACTATTTCAAATTTATCGCCCCATTCAGACTCATGAGAGCTAATTCTTTTTACTAGATAATTGTCATATTCTTCAGATGAATGCGAACACCGAGCCTTCCTTGTGGTAGCGAGCTTTCCATGCCTTGTAGGCGTTTCTAGCTTTTGCCTTCCCTGCTTCGTCCATTCTTTCTTCTGCCTCATCAAACGCCTTGTCGAAGGTCTTGTATTCTTGGTAGGCTTTTTCAAATTTGTTTGTCATGGTGGTTTCCTCCCATTTACTAACTATTTCCTTTGTTGTATATATATTACTACATTTTGCTTGATTTGTAAAGTGATTTGTTGTCTAAAATCGCATGTTTTTGACTTTTCGTAGCAAAAAAATTAGAGGAGAATATCACTTTCTACTTCATTTCCCCATACGTCCCATCTTGAATGCGGCTCGCGAGCAAAGAGCTCGCAGTAGGGTCCATAGGATACGCTCTCAATCATGCGGCGCATCTCCTCCGGCTTTCGACTGTGGATGGTGCGCGGGGCGGTGAATCCTATGAGCCCCTGACAGCGCTTCCCATCTGCGCCGATTTTGTAGGGCGGGTGCCCCTTGATCCCAAAGAGGCAGCTCTCGGTGATGCCCCGGAAATACTGCCCGAGACCTGCGCGGTCTTTCAGCCACGTGATCATAGTCACATAGCGGAAGCCCCATGCCTCCATGACCTTGAGACCATCGGGGAGGAAATTGTTCGTCACCCAGAGATACAGGTGGCAGTCATTCGCCGCAATGCTTGGGACGTTTAGCGCCATGATGTCTTTTGTACTCATGAGCGGGTAGTGGCGATCCGCTCCCCGCTTGATCTTGCCGCCCCCCCCGTTCCATCCACGGGGGATCGCAATAAATTGTTCTATACTTTACCATTTCTGCCACCTCATATCGAAGTAGGCAGCGGATATTTCCGGCTGTTCTTTTTCAAAAGCCTGGAGGCATTTAAGAGCCTTACAAGTTGCCCCCGTTTGATTTTTATACATTTTCTGATTCAACTGACAAAACTCCCTAAATGTCATTTTCTTAACAAAATTCACTTGATTACACCACCTAGCGATTGTTGTATACAGCCCTTCCCACTTGCTTTGCTTCCACGGTGCTTCTTTTGGGGATTGGTATCTCATAATATACGGTATTGCTCCATATCGAAATAAAAGTTTAACTCTTAAAAAAACGCCTTCGATGTCTCTTTCGTCTGTACTAGTAAATCCGCACAATACGTAAAATCGCAAACTGGAAGTATTAGTAAACTCACGAATAAGTTGTAGCTTTCTTTCTATTAAGCGATAATCGCCTATATTGTCAAATGCAAAAGTATAATCCCCGTCATATCTACATGAAAATAATTGCTTGCACTTCTCTTTGTCTAATATTCGTTCATCCATTCCTTGCTTAAACTGGAATGGCTTTTTAGTTTCCTTTAGTAGTTCAAGGTATTCTTTCCATTTTGGATGACTTAGAAAGTTATCGTCTAAGAGACAGATCTTCTTTCTCTGCATATTCAAGAACTCTTTTAGAGGACTAGCAGAAAATGCCCTATTGTATTTTTGGTTTACACAAAAAGGACATTTTCTAAAGCATCCCCTAGTTAGATACCCAATGCTATAATCGGTATAAAACTTGACACCTTTCTTGTCGCTTTTCCACTCATCGTATAGATGATAGTCCGGCATATAATGTTCAATGGCTTCTGGAAGCATCGGTGCTTTGTCAAAAAAGTAACCTGTGCCACCTTTTATAATTTTCGTGTTTGTAAATAAACCTCGAATTGGATCAGGTGTATCCGTAAACACCTTAGCCACATAAACTATGTCAAAGGTGGATAAATTTGAGCAATCGAGTACCAGTTTCACATCGTTACCTATGTCCTTGTGAAAAGCCGATATTTTCATGCAACATAAATTTGGAAATCTATGATTTTTTCTACCGACAAGATCGGCGTCAATTATACCAATCTTCATTTTCCAGTACTCCCTACTCCGCCAGTACGTTCACCAGTCGCTGTATCGTCATCTGTGACCTTGAACGGAATAAAGATGCCTTGGCAAATTTTATCCCCGGTGTTAATCTGTACAGGTTCTTTCCCGAAGTTATACAGCGCAGCGATGATATTGCCATCGTTATTTTCATTTCCGTAATAATCACTATCAATAATGCCTACACCGTTTGGAATTGTAAGATGCTTCTTAATTCCAAAAGACGAGCGATCGCAAATCATTAAGAACTCACCTCGTGGAAAGCGAGCTTTTACCCACGTCTTAATCTTGATCGTCTGTCCCGGCGCAATTGCAACTGGATACGGGCAGAAGAAATCATATCCAGCTGAATATTTCGTGCTGCGTTCAGGCAGTCGAACAACAAACGGGCAACCTTTTACAACCTTGAAAAATCTACCTTCTCCTACATTTTTTACATTATTCATCTTCATTTCCTCCTTTGAGAACGCAAACAGGTTCAGACAATCCGATAGTGAACGAAAGTAGCTCCTTGTCCTTTTTTAATTCCTCTTCGTTTTTGTATTTCTTGACGACATTTCCATCCACCATGAGGACGGTCTGTCTGAACAGTCCAACTTTTGCAAACTTAATAACTTTTGGGTGGCACAAATACATATCGCTTCCGATGATGATATTCATTTAAGTTTCCTCCTTTTACATTTCATCGCGCGCAACTTCATTAAAAATCTTTTTTCCGAATGAAGTGGCTGCATATACCTTACAAAATACCCGGCTTCTCGAAGTAAATGTCTCACATGATTCATTGTTGGGTATTTTTTAGTTTTAAACACATTAACCACTCCTTACAAATATAAATCTATGTGATGATCGTGATACTTTTCTCCGTTGTAAGCCCAATCTTTATCTACTATCTGATACCCGAAAACTTCCTTCTGCATGAGCTCTTTCACTTTTCGGATTCTGGCATGGTGTCTAGCCTCCGCTATGAACGGATCGTAATTTGCAGCGATGTATACAGTTTCTGCCTCTCCGAAAAGGTTTAACGCTTCTTCAACGGTATTTGCGTGCATCCCCCTGTATGTAATCATTTTTACTCCCCCGCAACACCTCTTCTTTTACACCAGTTTTTTAAAGTTGCCATATTTCCCGGATAAACGCCAAGCAACTCACACAAGCGCCATCCCGATGTGCTTCCACTGTACGAAATCACATAGAGCCTCAAGTATCGCTCCGCCAATGTTCTGAATGTCATGTACGTTCTGGGTGTAGACACATTAAGAAAAAAATCAATGGCTCTTTCTGCTTTCTCTACGTCAAACCCAGCAGGTAACACTCTTATTCCATTCACAAACTCAATTTCATTCTTTTCCATCTTTACACCCTCCCGTTCGTTTAGCGTACCTCTTATAGATAGCTTGCGCCTCATTCTGATGAACGATATTCCACGTCTTGATAGGTTCAGCGTTCATCCGACAGTCAATAAAATCCTTTTGGTAAAGGTGCTTTTTCTTCCCATGAGCATACACATCATGACAATCTCGACACAGAAGGATTATATTCTCAAGAGTGTCGCTACCATATTCCGAACGATAGCGAATGTGGTGGTGATCCATTTTTCCGATAGATTTGCCGCACCATTCGCACCGAGGATAACCGTCACGGCTTGCCCTTCTGTCAACCATGGCGCAAATTGCTTTATATCCGGCAGGTGTAAGCCTAATTCGATCTTCTTTTTCAATCTTCATAGCGTTCTCTCTCCCACTCATCTATGAGCTTTTTCCGTTCTTGGGGTGTTTTTACATCTAAGTGCTGCCGCTCTGCTTCGTCAACTAACCACTCAAGCAGTCGGGACATTTGCTCTTTGGTGTATAAGCTCGAACCTGTATAAACTCGGATCTCCCAATAGTCCCGATGTCTGCTTTCTATGTCAACGCACCACCCGATTCCGTGGCTTTCCCATTTCCTGCGTAAAGAGTCGTAAGCAAACGGCTTGACCGCTATCGTGTCCCATACTCCGACATTTCGTATTGCCGTCCGATATACGTCCTCTTTTGTAGAATGTAGCACTTTTGCTAATGCATCACACACAACCCAGCAATAAGCATTTGCCGATAGCGATCGCTTGATTTTTAACTTTCTAGCTTCCACTATGCACTTGTCGGATTCGAGTAGATTCTTTAGTTCATCCATCTTGTCATTTGGCGTAATCAACTCTAACGAAACTGCTGTATATCCATAGTGCCTAGCAGGAGTGAAGCAATAGCGGTTTACTTTATCCCACTTCATTTTTCATTCACGAGCATATGCCGTACTTCATCAAGAGACTGTTCTTTTACAAGTTTGTCGAGATACCACCCTGCCTTTTGTAAATCGACAACACCGCCCTTCTCTCTGTATCGCCATGTGTATTTCATGACCTGTCCTTTCAAAAAACCTCTATACTCTTCGCATGTCATACTAGCCTTGATAGCTTCGATACATTCGATGTTCCCTTTGTAATAGTTCGGGTTGATTTTATCCGTTTTACATTCTTCGGTTATAGCCTTAACCGTGTACGGTGGACAATTTTTAGTAAATTCAATATACCCATCTTTTGAGCAGTTAACGTTTCTTCCGTTGTCAAATTGTACTTTGATGTAATATGACGTATCTGTCTCGTCATATCCAATTACTGTTCCTTTGCCAAACGCTTTACATTCCACTCTGGTGCCAACCTTGAACTCACTCATTTTTTGCCTCCACTTCTGAAATAGTTACGCCAACACCGCTTTCTCCGGCATATGACTTTTTAACAATCAATGTAACTACCTGCTTGTCATCTCTATACGCAATGCCGTTTAGTGCATCCAGTATAATCTTTGCGACATTATCCACATCAGGTTTCTTGAGTGGATATTCCACTTGATTTAGCATCCGAGTTTTTTTGATATTGGACGCTGATTGCGGTGGTTCAATATGCGCGAAGATTGCAACAATAAGCGGAACGTCATCAGGATATCTATAGTTCCCGCATTGTTCCTGATATTGTAACTTGACTAGATTTTCATACGACACTGTTTCTTTCGGAGTATAAGCAAATCGCCCATTAAATTTAGGTCTTTGCTTCGCTTGCACTTCGCCAGCGATAAAAAACGAATTTATTTCTGACATACAAATTCTCCATGTTCTTCTACAAATCCCTTCAACACATCCGTAGCCCATGACAGTCCGCGACTAAATTCGGGGTTTATTTTTTCGCTATTTTTAGCTCCTTTTTTTAACCCATGAACAGTAGCCTCGAACAGTTCTCTCGGAATACGAATTTCGTCATCACATGTGTCATCTCTTACCTTGTCATACATTTTAATCACCCTTTCATAATCTCTTGCATCTCATCAAACCTATGAACTGCCGAAACCTTTCTGAAACTCTCTCCTGTAAATCTGACAGGAAAACACATAGAGAAAATACGGTCGTAAATACGCTGATACCGTCTGTCGTCTGTTCGTTTCATTTCTTCAAGCGTGAGGTTCGTTGTGAGAATGAGTGGCTTTCCGCTTCTATAACGGCTATCAATAATGTTGTAGACGTTTTCAAGCACGTAGTCCGTGCTACGCTCTGCCCCGAAGTCATCAAGGATAAGCAGTTGCGGACGGTTGAGATTTTCGATAGTATCCTCGCAAACTCCTGTATTTCCAACTTTCGACAAGATTTTAATGAGAGACGTCATGATAACAGATACGCGGCGTTCCATTAACGCATTGGCGATGGCAGCAGCAGTATAGCTTTTTCCAGTACCCACATCGCCCCAAAACAGAAGTCCTTGCCCCTTCTTTTTTAGTTCTGAGAACTTTGCAATATACCTTTCGGCTACTTTGTATCCAAATGCGTTTCCTTCGCTTTTCGTATAGTTTTGTAAGCTGGCAGTGGCAAGCCGTGCATCTAGCAATGACTCTTTTTTCAATTTTCCTACTACTCTCATATCGTGTTCGTACTTCGTTTTACGTTCTTTTGCCGCTTCTCTTTCCCTTTCGCAACGACACATAACCGGCATAACACGATTTACCATTTGCTTCGTGCCGTCCATTGCCGGAAACGCAACGACTCTTTCAATGTATTCGCCGCATTGGGGGCATCGTGCTAACTCCTGCATGTTTATCATCTCCAATCACTAAAGGGATCGTTTTCATTTGTTTCCACAATTTGAGGTTGAGATTCTTGCTTCGATAAATAATCAGAGAATGGAGTGGATGCTGATAAAAACGTTTTGGGGTGCTTTATGTACGTCTGCTCCGTGTTAGTTTTTCTTACATAAGCGCAATAATTCTTGGCAGATTCAATAAGCTCATTGGGCGTCCAACCATCCGAAATTCGAGCTTTGTAACATTTATAAGCATCCGCTTTTCCAATCTTGCGAGGATATTCTTTCCAAAATTCCTCAAACTCTTTTGGATATTCACTTCGCTTTTTCTTTGGCGGTGCTTCGGTTTCCTTCTGCTTTTCACGAAAACGTCTTACATATTCTCGATTTTTAGCAAGTTCATGCTCACGCTTATACCACCACTTTTGCCAAATAGCCCAGTCATGTAGTCGAATTGGTTCCACCTTGTCGAGATAGCCAACCTCGATTAACTCTTCGATAACCCTTTCGGGTTCAAGCAGTTTAGACAGTCCGACATTTAACACATCTGCTACATCCTCTTTGCTTGCATCTGTTTCTCCGGCTTCGTTAGCATTGTGCATCCCCCACAACCAAAGGCGTACAAGTATACCTAAGGCTTCGTTTTGACTGCAACCTAACGCTTTAGCTAGTCGTCGCAATTTTGCCCCCATGACCGTTTCGTGTACCGAGATCCATACCATTTCGTCTCCTATTGTTTATTGATAATGTCCTGAATGCCGATGACGTGTGAAAGTTTTTTGTAGTGTCTACAGCATGCACACGCTCCACATTTACGCGGCATGACATTTCCTTTTTTTACATCAAGGACACGTTCGAGATTGGCTTTAACGCTTTCCAGTGCATCATCGAGATAATTCTGCGTTATCTGAATAATTTGAATATCCGGCTCATACTCCTTTGATGCCGCAGCGATATAAAACGGTAACTTTTTGCCAGTATTCTTTTCTACAACCGCTTGATAAATCGCTCCTTGAATGTCGTAGCCCCAATATCTAATAAAGTCCATGTAGCCAAACTGTCGCGAATAATACATTTCACGTATTGACTGCATTACCTTTAAATCAACAATGCAGACACCGGGAAAATAACTATCCATTTTTATTTTCCACGGCGTTCCGAAGAGATCCGCCGTCATAATAACCTGCTTATCCCCAGCAAGATATTTCAAGAAATACTCATCTTTGTTAATTCGGTTAATAACAGACTCCGCTTTCATAAATTCCGCTTTTAGCGTGCCGTCTTTCTTAAAAATTTCAGGATGCTCCGCTTTGAACGGTTCGAGGGTTCCTTCATAATAATGGTCAACGTACGAACCAATCATCATTGCATTGTTCATGCCTTCCGACCACGTCCCATTCATTTTTTTCATGGCGCAGAACTCGCAACCTGCATGACCGGGTGTACCAACAAAATCCTTATACTGCGATACGCTCATATATTCTTTATTTGCTTCGCTGCTATAGTACGTGCTTTCTTCCAGTTTCAATTTCTAAACTCCTCCATTTCCACTTCTGTAGTCTTATTTTTTGTTTCTTTGTAAGGTATTTGATTGAACTGCGGTTCTGTTACTTCGTTTTCAAGAGTAAAATTATCAGGCTGATTGTCGCCGTAGCTTCCATTTCCGTTCGCATCGAATGTTTTTTGATCTGCTTCAATGGCACGCTGCATACTAACGGAAAGGACTCCCCACCGGGAAAGAAGCAGTTTCAAAACCGTTTTCTTTGCCATCGTATCAAAGTTAATGCTCCATTGACTTAACTTTGTTCTTTCGTACAAATCTTTACGATAAGCACTAGAATACTTTTTGGCGTGTTCAGTTATTTCCGCTTTACTCATATACAGTTCTTTCACAAATCCACTTTTTAACCGAAACCACGCATAGTACCCAACAACTTTATTAAAATCCTTGTTTTTTCTGTCCTTACAAGAGGAAAAGTTTTCGGTAAAAATGCACTCTCCTGTGATTGGGTTGTACATTTCCAGTTCATCCGCATAGACTTCCGCGCAATTCATTTTTTCGTAAGCGCCTGTTCTGATAGCTAACTGAATATAGCCTTTGTACATCATCTGAAACTGGCAGATGTCGTTATACGGAACAAGAGCGGAAAAACCGAGATTAGAATCTACAGGTAAATCAATAGATGCCGCTACCATTGCCGCCGCCATAATCGAATTAGGATTACAGTGTTTAAGTCTGCCGTTGTTTGCTACTGCGTTAATGATAGAAATCATAAACTGCGGTGCTTTTCCTCCAAGCGCCATGCTAAACCTAGATTTTACATCGTCAGTTTTCATGAGTTTTTTAACTTCGGCTAAAGCGTCATTATTTGCAACAATTTTTGTATTCATTCTTTTCTCTCCCTTGCGACCTCGAACTCTTCACCTGTGATTTCCATAAACTCATCAATGGATAAATCTTGCACACAATCTTCGCAAACGTACCCTTTGATTCCATTTATATATTTATCTCCATCACAAATAGGTGCTCCGCAAATGCAGCATTCATAAATCCCTTTGGGCTCGGGTTCATATGGACACCCGGGGAAATGTTCAAAAACTCCTCCACAAATTTCACACATGCTAGCCCCTTTCTGACTTCTCCGTATAGTTGCAACTACTATAACGGCAAAGTCTGATTTCTGTTGTAAAAAAATTAGAGATATGCTCCTTCAAGCTCTCTCGTGATCTCTTTCTTCCTGTTTAAAATGTATCGGCTATATTCGGTTGAATGGATTCCCATTTGCCAAAGTCTTGTTGCTTCTGACAATCCCATGTTGTAAGACATAAGAAGATAGTTTTCGTCGATACAATGCTCTTGTAATTCCGCAAGATAATCAATACCAACCAAAATGTTATCTACTGGATAATTTTCAATGTCAGCGTGCATGCGAGAAATACGCTCTTGATGCCAATCTGGAACAATCTGCATGTATCCAATGGCACCAGCATGATTATTTCTTGCTTCGGCATGGTATCCACTTTCTGCTTCGATAATCGCAAGCACTAATGGATATGAGACATTATAACCGTGGCAAGCATACCATGTTCGTTTCTGTGTCCTAACATCCATCTTGCCACCTTCAGCCGCAAATTCAACCGGAATCTTGTACTCCTTAAACCCTTCTTCCTGAATATGTGCTTCCGCAATCATTTTAGGGTTTAAGTCCGTAGGTTCAGGCGTATCTTTGTTAGCCCAGACACAAGAAACGCCTACACCTACCGTAACTACTAAAGCAGTTGCCTTAATAACATTCTTCCACTTGATCCTTGTCCTTTTCTTCAAGATGTTTTCCTCCTGCCATAATGGAAATGTCCAATCCGGAATATGTTTCATACGCTTTTTCAAATTCTTCCCGGTTATTGAACCCAAACTCTTCTTTCAGGTACGCTTCCATTCGGGCTACTACTTCATCCACGATAATCATCCTCCGTCCAGCTTACATTTAAAACGTCGGAGATCATTCGGTTCGTTGGTGGTGCAATGAGCTTACCACTCACTACTAACGATACATACGGTCTACTGCGTCCAATTTTTTTTGCAAGCTCTGCTACCGTCATATTTCTTTCTAACATCGCAATTTTCACGCGAACTGACCACGATAATTTCTTGGCTTTTTCCATAATTTCCCTCCTTTCGTAACGGAACTCTCAACTTTTGTACAGAACTGTGCTACAATACTTGTATACAAATGTTATGTAAGAATTATATATAATTCTTCGCTACATATGTATATCTATATATTGTCTTTTATTTTGTACAATCATATTATATACGAAAGTAACGTAAAAGTCAACTACAATAAACGTATTTTTCCAACTTTAAGGAGGATCACCATGTCACCTGTGGTTCAGCGCATTTTATATTTAATGTATGAACATCATGTAACAGCCGCAAAATTAACTTCTGATCTCGGAATTTCCCATACCGCCGTTACGGATTGGAAAAAGGGACGTGGATCACCTAAGGTTACTACTATCGCTGACATTTCGCGATATTTTAACGTATCTACTGACTACATTATTACAGGCGCGGAATCCAAAAACTTTGCCATTCCATTTGCTACAAAACTGGATAAAATGTTAATCAGTAAATTTCACAAGCTCCCCGAAGAAATTCAGCAGGAAGTTTTAAGTTATATTGACTTTAAAATAGCTCAAACTATTGATGCCACCAGTCGCAAGGTATCATTATAAAAATTGATTTTAAGAAGGGGGTGAGAATTTATGACTAGTGCCCGTGTTGCCATTTATATCCGTGTTTCGACAACACATCAGGTTGATAAAGACTCACTTCCTATGCAGCGTCAGGATTTAATTGCGTATGCAAAGCTCATGCTTCACACTACCGACTGTGTAATCTTTGAGGATGCCGGATACTCAGGTAAAAACATGGATCGCCCACGCTTTCAATCCATGATGAAGCAAATTAGGCAAGGGCTTTTTACTCATGTCCTAGTTTGGAAAATTGACCGCATTAGTCGTAACTTGCTTGACTTTGCCAGCATGTACGAGGAATTAAAATCTTTAGGTGTTACGTTCGTTTCCAAAAATGAGCAATTCGATACCTCTACCGCCATGGGCGAAGCAATGCTAAAAATTATTCTTGTATTCGCTGAACTTGAAAGAAACATGACAAGTGAGCGAGTAACGGCAACAATGATTTCAAGGGCTTCGAACGGACAATGGAACGGCGGGCGCGTCCCTTTTGGCTATAGCTATGATTCAGAAAAGAAGGAATTTTATATTAACGAAAAAGAAGCGCCCATAGTACGCTTAATCCATGATACCTACGAACAAAATAGTTCTTTGCTTAACCTTACTCGCATTTTAAATGACAGTGGTTATAAAACTCGTGCAGGAAATGAATGGTCGCCTATTTCCGTACGAATTATCCTAAAAAATTTCTGGTATACCGGATGCTATCAATATAATCGGCTCAAAGATGGATGTCGCCAAAAGGAAAAGGATCAGTCTGAATGGGTAACGATACCAAACCACCATCCTGCATTGATCTCTTTAAAGCAAAAGGAACGAATTGTAGAAATGCTTCGCTCAAATTACAAGCTCATTGCAGCAAACAACATTTATTACACTTCAAACAACGTTCATGTCTTTGGTGGTTTAATTACCTGTGCCTTTTGTGGTAGACGCTACATTGCAACCACAGATACGAAAAAAGGATGGAAGATGGGGCGCTATGGATGTCCGACAAGACGGTACAGTAAAACAAAATGCTTAAATAAATCCATTTCCGACCTAACCCTTGGTGATTTTGTTTTTAACTACTTTGTTAATCTTTTAAAAGTACAGAAGCACGCTAAAGAAATTACAACGACAGAGGAATTGCAACGTCAGCTATTATCTGGATATACCTTTAGTTCTGTAAAAGGATTATCGCCTCAAAGTTTATTAGATACCCTGCGTCTGATCCATACGCTTAACCCCAGTGAAAAGATATACGGTAAAACTAAAGCTATAAAAAAAATTGCAAAGCCTGACAAGCAACTATTTACACTACGCGCAAAGCAAAGCAAGCTAAAAAGGGCATTAGATCGCTTGACTACGCTATACCTTTACAGTGAATCGTCTATGTCAGAAGCAGATTTTGTTGCTAAAAAAGCTGAAATCACAGATAACATAGCTAAAACGGAAGCGGAAATTTCAGAGCTTGTAAAAACTGACATACACTCGGATATTACTGATTCTGAATTTTTGAGAAAAGCTAGTGAATTTGTTATTTCCCAGCAGCTTGTGTCCAGGAACTACATTAGCTACGAACGTTTAGCACGCACTGTAGACGTAAATATCACGCGCGAATTTATTGTAGGAACTATCGAACAAATCACCGTTCGAGACGGGCATATAGACTCCATTCTTTTCCGCAACGGTTTATACCACAAATTTATTTATTAGTTTGCAGGAGGTTTATTTTGATTAGACGCTCCAATTATCACTATAAAATAGCAATTACTATTGTTGCAGTTCTTTTCGCAGGGATGTGTTTTTCCGGGTGTAAAGATAAGCAAGACGCTCCCCCATCTGCGTCGGTATCCAGTCAGCAAGAGAAGGTTTCTGATTCGACAAAAGCCAGTGAAAAATCAGTGCTTGCTAAACTTCTAAGCACTACAGATAGCTCGGACACTACAAAAAAAGAATATATAGAAACAACGGCTTCCGCTATGATGGACGACTTGAATACTAACGCACTGCGCGCGAAGAAAAAATATAATAACCGCAATGTTGCTATTAAAGACGCTAAAATTGACGTTATTGACAGTGACGGCGATTATTTTACTGTATGTTCGCCCGACGTAGATGTGCAAATTATTCCAATTCTAATAAACATACAATCGGAGAAGCAAAGAGAACAGTTATCCAATATGGATATTGGACAGGTTATAACCGTCTATGGAACTGTCACACACGTCGGGGAGTCCATGGGATATGCCATCGATCTTGACAACTTCGAATAGCAGATAATAAAAAAACACCGGGTTTTATTGCCCGGTGCTTTTTATTTTATAGAATTACAATGGATAATGCATCGCCAGGTTCGGAAGAAAAGCTCATATCAATCAGAACCTTTTCATCGATGTGTTTATCATAAGTTGACCAAAGGTATGAAGTGACCTTTGTCATAACACAGGAGTGGAAGCTCAGTTCATTTTCTTCATACGCATCAATATCATCTTTAATTCTATCCCATTCATAAACATCTCGGGCTTCTGTGAAAAGAATTTTTGCCCCCTTTGGTAGGCTTTCAAGAATCCTGCTGACGCTTTCATCTCTTCGACTTGGGCGGTTGGTTTTTGATGCTAACACACGAGCTAACTCTACATTCATTTCTTCTTTAGTCATTTTAGGTTTCCTCCTGTTTACTAAATTTTCTTTAGCCCCGAAGTGGGAAAACCCTTTCCCACTTTACCTGCTTTATCTATTTCATTTTTACAAGATCAGATACTTCCCAACATGGTGCATTTAGCTTTTCTTCCAAGGGTGGAAGTTTTTCAACTTCATATGCTTCAATTTCGATCTCGCACGTCATTTCTTCATTAAACACATAACATTTTCCATGCTTTTTGTAACTGCACCCCATTTCCATGCTTCCTTCGACAAACTTCTCAATTTCATCAAAGGACTTTTTACATCCCATCTCCTTCATTGCACACTCAAATGCCGTTTTGGCATTTGAGTGTGTAAAGGAAGTGCATCTCCAAAATATGTTTTTCGCCTTTAGTATCTCTTTTTACGGTAATCTCATAAACTTTCATCTTTGTTTCCTCCTGTTATTTACTAACTATTTCCTTTGTTGTATATATATTACTACATTTTGCCTGATTTGTAAAGTGATTTATTTACAAAAACATCAAAAAAATAAAGGCATCTCATTCTTTGAGATGCCTAGTACCTTTTTATTTTAGTTTCAAAGGAATATGCTTACTTGACATAACCCCTAACACCTTTGGGAATTCTTTAATTCCTCTTTGATGGTTTTGATTTTTGCATATGCATCACGAATTGCTTCTCTAGCATTGTTTACCTTTTCCGCTGCATTAGGGATTTTCATAAACTGTCCTTCTATCGCAAATTCGATAATCATACGCTCCCATTTTCTTTCTCGTTCGCGAAGTACATCTATCCATGCGTATAACCTATGGGTTTCTTCGGGAGTCCCGAATTTTCGGGCTAAACAGTATTCAAAAAGTGCCTTTTCTTTTTCATTAAGAAATTTCATGTTGTGCCTCCTGTTAACTTTTCAAAAAACTTGTCGGGTACTTTTTACCCTTCCACTATATTATACTACATTCTCCTTCTTTTGTAAAGTTATATATTTACATAAATAGTTAAAAATAAAAGGCATCTCGCTATTAGAGATGCCTGGCTATTCATTTGTCAATTTGTATTAACTCCTCAGGTGGCTTACCTTTATTTCCGGCAATCAGTAGCGAAAGCATGAGATTTGCTGCATAGTTAAACCCAGCCTTAAATCCGCACAATTCGTACTCTACGGCAGCATCGATCATGAGTGAATATAACTGATCCGATTCTTCCGGTATTGCTCGAAAAAGCTCATTCTTAAATTCTTTCGTTAAACTAATGACATCAGGGCTATATCTTTCTTTGGGCGTGCTATTGTTTACATAATCACAAAAATAATCATTCGCCGTTCGGACACCTTCCATTCTTCCTTCTCTCCTTTTAAAAATCAATAATAGCTCTAAAAAACTTTCCTCCTTTCTTACTCTCAAAACAGTTAGTGTGCTATGTTTTTCTTGCATTATACTCTTACAGGTTAACATTTGCAAGAAACAATTTTTTAAGATGTGTATACTGTCATTTCTCAATTTACATATATTATTATATATATAATATAATAACTGTATATACCCTTACAGTAAGGTTTACTGTAAGCCTTACACAATGCACCAATTATGTGTATTTATACAAAATCAGTTAATAACAAGGCGTATAACTTGTATATTGCGTATTTTTTGACATACTTTTATTTATGGTTCAGCCGTTGCAAAATTGCTGTAAGATTTTGTAAGTCTTACTGTAATGCTTACTGTAAGCCTTACACTCATACTTACTGTAAGCATCACATTGTATAATTGTAATATTTCCAACAAAAACGAATACATATTTATACAATGTAAGTCTTACATGACCCCTTACAGTAAACCTTACTGTAAGCCTTACATAAAAAACGTCATTATAATTTTCAATTCCCATAAATAAGATTTATCGAACATATAAAAAACTCCCATCTAAATTTAGGTGGGAGTTATAACGCATTTTAACAAATTGCTACTTCGCATATCGTTCCCATGTTTCAGGAAATGCGGAGTTCTTTGCGCCCTTCTTCCATGCACAATAGTCATCGGCAATTAAGTAAGGAATATCATCTTGATAAAACGTGAATGAGGGTGCTGACACAACTGGAACATGAGGACATGTATCTGTCGAGCGCATCAAAGATGCTTCTTTTCCAGCCACAGAATAGGACGTAATACCTCCATCATGCGGACATTTTATCGTCATCACTTTTTTAAAATATTCAAATTGAATTTCATAACCTTTAAAAAGAGGTACGACATGCCCATTTTTTTCCACTTGGAAAGCAGATGCAGTAGAACTCATCAAAAGCAAAGCACAAGCAACACATAATGTCTTTACCTTCATTTTATCCTCCTTCATAACGTTAGCCGTATATTTCATTTCCTCTTCATTCTACCTTACTTTGGGCAATAAAAAAAGAGGGCTAGTTTCCTAGCCCTTAAAATCAATTCGTTGCTTCGTAAATTGCGAGTGATCCGGCAACAAAGCACCATACATTTCTTTGCCGCTTAGCGAGATTGCGTTGATGTTGCAACGTCTTTACCTGTTGCTCTAACACTGTCAAGGATTCCTCCAATTTTGCGATTGTCGCTTTTGCATTCGTCAATGAGACGTTTACATTCCTCAAGTTCTGCCTTGCTTCTGTCAGCAGATTCTTTGCTTCGTTCAACTGCTCCAATGCCTCGCTCAATGCTTTCTCCTGCTCCGTTGAGTTTTGAGTCAGCGCGTTCAGCTTCGTTTCGAGCGTTATCAATCTGCTTTCCTTCGTCTTGTACATATTCTCTAGCTCGGTCAACTGTGTTTCCGTTATCGTATACGTTTGTTCCTGCGCATAAGAAGTAGGCGATGACAAGCACGCCGATAAGAATAAACACAAGATCAAGCAAATTATAAACCTTGCGAGATTTCCACCCATCCATGATTCACACCTTTCCTTAACTGTAATCCATTAAAATTTTGCGAATTTTGGGTCATATAGGCGTTTCCTAGCTCTTTTTGATAAATTACACATTAGCCAGCTAAGACGCCTGTAAACCCATTTAATCGCTTTCCAAGTACCATTGCGCTTTTCCGCGAAGCACGTTTCCCCCACTCATCCATGTATCATCATCGTGCAGTACAGCTAAATCCCATCTTTTGTCAGGATCATCTGATTCAAGGTCATAGCCGTCTATCATCGCAACTTCTGCGTGAGTAAGGAAATGCTCACTATCGATCGGAATGTCAAACACTTTCGCTATTTTTGCCATTAGCATAGCAAGGGATTCGATTTGTTCATCGGTAGGAGCTTCTTCTCCTAATCGTGCATACAATCCGCCCTCGCTGTCGAAATACGCTTCCGCTTCATAACATGCACACAACGCAATAGCTATACTTCCTTCGTTTCTCTGCCACGTTGCGGCAGGTGTCTCTGTCAGCGGTCTAGTGTTTATGATTTCTCCGTCTCCGTCAATGCAATAGTGATAATCGCTAAACGTAGTGTAGCGATGTCCTGCTGTCCAGTGTAAATAAACCTGCACCGGAAAAGGATATTGATAAAACGATGGTCTAGCTTTCTTTAGTTGATTTTCAATTTCTTCCATACTCATTTAGCATCATCCCTTCTATTGAGCGGTATTTGTGGAGCACCTGTCCCTCCTCGCTTTGCTAACACTTCTGCAGCATCGGGGCGTCCATCGTGATTTTTGTTTACGCAAAACACGGAAACAAACGTGACAGCAGCCACAACGGACGGCTTAGAAAGCTCATCGGTGATTCGGAGCAACTTGTCAATGTCAGGAACGTCCGTCAGATACCACATGTAGAGCCATGCGATGACATTCAGCAAAACTAGCGACAAAAGACAGCCGCCATAGATGTAAACCACCCTCATGCTCGTTCGTGCCCTTGAATTTATAAAGCTCATTGCCTTTTTTGTTAATTGTTCAACCATCTACTTTGTCTCCAAATCACGAAGATCTTTTAGCATCGCTGTTCCCTGCCCGTTACCACCCAGTTGATGATAGGCTTCATAGACTTCTTCGGCGATAGATTCATCTTCGTATGTAATAAACCCCCTGGATTTTGACTCACGGTGAACTTTGCGAAGCTCGATTTTCAGAAGCGCACGAGTCCCCTTTTCAATTGCTTGCTGTCGGTCGGATAGTGCTTTTGACTTATTCAAAAGATAGCCAACGGCAAAAGAAGCCGCCGTCAAAAGTGCCTGTATAATAAACCCATGTAAAATTCCATCCATAATTCACCTCATAAAGTAAAAACGCCCTATCGATTGATAGGACGTTTTTAATCATGTGTATCTACGCTACGCTACATCAGGTCGTAGGCGTAGTGCCACCGCCACCTGTGATTGCTTGATAAGGACTTGCTGTAATGTACGCCGGAGTCGGGTACGGACGAAGCTGATTAACCAGTGCGGCGCTCTGCATCACTTGAGACAGATTAAACGTTGCAGACTGGAGCTCGCGGTCACGGTCTGCCAGTTTGTCACGAAGTTCCTGAATCTGATTGGAGAGCATGAGCCCACGGGTCTTTTCAGCCTCTTCGTGAATAGCGGTCTTAATCTCGCAAGTGTTCTTATAGTTCTCTGCCTTAACGCTGTCAATATTGCGGTTAGTTTCGCAGCAGCATTGTTGTTGGGCAAAGCGGTTCTCCGCAAGCTGACTACCGAGAGCATAGTTCCCTTGCATGACAGTTTTTTCAAGTCCAGCCTGTCCTTGAAGAATAGTGTTGTTCAGGGAATACGCAGAATCGGCAAGTCCGTAGCCAATTCCACGAATCTGCCCCATCTCGTCTTGGTGATTAAAACCTGCCTGCATCTCTGCCTGTGTCAGCCCGGAACGGTTTCCAAAACCGCCAAAGCCGCCACCTCCCATCAAGGCGAAAATCACGATAATCCACATGAACCACATGCCGCAGCTGTCGCCCCATCCGTTTCCGCCTTTTTCGTTCAGGTTCCAAACGGGGACAATACCTTCATTACCTTCCATTTTCATACCTCCTTCAAAACTTGATATATAAAACCCTAGCTAGAGGTTTAAGCCAAAAGAAGAAAGGAAGTCTGAAAACTGCTTTTCGTTCATGCCACGTTGTCGAGCCAAGTTTTGTGCGATGACCTTTAACTCATCATCACTTTTGCCTTTCCCCATCTGCATAGCCCGTCCCATCAGCGGATTGCTATTAGCCATGTTGCTTAACATCGCCATGGGGTTTTGTGCTTGCTTTAGCATTCCGATCAGTTGCATTGGATTCATTTTCTGCGCTCCTTCCTTGTAACTCTCGAACCATCGCTTCCAATTCATTTACCTTCTCTTCCAGTGATTCCACGGGATTTTTGATAGGCTTTTTAGACAGTTCGTAGATTTTATAGACAGGATTTCCATTTAAATCTATTGATTTTTCGTAAATTCTGCCTTCGGATGGGGACGGAAAATAGGCAGCCGTTCCATCAAGCATAACCTGCGCCGCCTTTACCTCTTCCATGCATGTAACGGTTCTTCCTCGAAGAGGGGATACCTGTTGCTGCATTTGTTGAGCAGCCTGTAATTGCTGCGCTTGATAGCCCTCCAACTGATTTAAGCGTGCTTGCATCTGCGGCACTGCACCGTACATTCCAGTTTGGTAATCTGGGTATCCATACATTTACCCCACCTCCTATAGGTATTATCTCATCTTACAAAAGAATAATGGTGTCACAAAAGCCCTAAAAATATCCCAGTTTTCTTCCAGATTTGTACATCTTTTTAGAGATACGCCGTGCAATCCTCGCCACACTCTTCCTCGTAAGCTACTGGTCAATAGCAATCTCCTTAAAAGTCATCCCTTCGATAAGTCTCATGCGTATGTATTTCAACTCGTCGGGTGTAAAGATGGCGGCTTGAAGCATCGCGTCAAGCTCTTCGCGGTCAACCGTTTTTAGCCATTCTTTAACCACCCTTCGCTCAGGACCCATGATAATCACCTTTCCTTTTGTTAATAATCAGTTATGTTAGGGGTTTGTTTATTGATTTCAGGAGACCAGTCTACATCAAAAACTAGACTTAGTTCTAGGTCATCGTACTCCGTCGTTATTACATCTTCTAAGTATTTCACAGTGTGTGAATCACACATAATATACGTATAGTAATGCTGTGGGCGTATCATATCCCAACTAATAGATAACGAATGTATTGTGTTTGGAGTAACCCCCACATATGCAACACCTAAGTCAGGATGACTCACCTTAATAACGGTTACTCCTGTTGGAACGGTAAACACCTCATTACCATCTATTGATACAGTTCCCGTCGGCACATCAACTGTTGCTTTCTTCCACGCAGCATAAGTAGTACCATCTTTTTTCACTCTCAGATGTGTTGCATTAGCATCCGTTATGCTCCCTAATTTTATATACCCTTTTTGTCCATCTACCTCGAGGGCTAGATAAGGACTACCGCCTACTTCTTCTGGCGTTGTATAAATATTACAGGTTTCTTCTGTACCACCTGACTTTAAGATATGCAGTTTTTTAGTAAGTGTACCCATCAAGTCCTCCTATTCCACCCATATTTGTTTACCATCAATATCCAACACTGTATCATGGTCAAGTGTTTTCAGTTTATCTAACTCTACATACAGACGGTCGCGTTGGAGTTCGATGATATGATACTCATCGGTGGTATAGCCGCCTAGCCAATGTATAATGTAATTTTTTATTCGACCCATAACTCGCTCCCGTTGATACTAATATGACCGTTAGATAACGGAACATAATTTGCTTTAACGTAGTTTTGAGTGGCTACGGCATCCCCATTTACATTCAGATACTTGTTGTCTCCACCCGTAATGATTTCTACGCCGCCAGTAGTTTGAATCATGAAATCGCCAGTGCTACCATCTATGCTCGAATCGCCAATATCAATTGTGTAATTATTCATCGTAAGGTCACTGTCTGCATCCTTTTTCATGTATGAGGTAAGGTCTGGGGTGCTCCCTTCAGTAATGTCAGATTTAGTAATATATCCAGCGTCATTAGTGAGCTGGCTGACTTTTGTAGGGATTGCATCCTGTAGTCTCTTATGCTCTATTTGTGCGTCTGCCTTGCTTTCTTTCTCGCCTATCTTATTCAAGATGGTGGTCGAAAAGTTAGGGTCATTCCCCAGTGCTTTTGCCAATTCTTGTAATGTGTCTAATGCGTCCGGTGCGCCGTTAACTAAATCACTTATCACGTCATGAACAAATTCAGTGTTAGCTATGGTCTTTGAGTTGTTTTCCGTTGATGGCGTCGGCACGCTTGTCTCTCCGCTTGCAGTAAGCTTGCCCGAGAAGGTAGTCTGCCCTGTTACGGTGCCGCCAGTCAGTTTCAAATAGCGAGTATCAATAGATTTCCAGTCGCCAAAGGTGTATGTAGTCGTAACATTTACTGTTGTCTCTGTAGCAAAGCGATAAAACAAAACGCCGCTTTCGTCAACAACGCGTTGCATTAGTACATCATCAATTTGGTAGTCATACAAATAAGACGGAACGACATCAAAAAAGACTGGATAAGTAACTCCTGTAGGGCAATGCAAAAGAGCATTGGGAAGATAGATTCTTCCGTAATCGGTTAAATCATTTGCGTCCGTTTTATCAGTTGTAGTGTATCTTTGACTTTTCTGAATAGTCATAATGCATTGACTAATTCCTTTGGAATTCCCATCAATACTTTGCTTATTCTCCGCAACCTGCTTTTTTAATTCGCTGATATTCGTTAAATTCCCATTGATTTGTGTTTGTTGTTCTTTAACCGTGTTTTGAAGCGTCGCTATAGAAGAGGAGTTGGCGGCGATACTGACTTCATTCGTTTCTGCTTTTTCCAGTGCTTTATTTCCTGTTTTTTGTGCAGCGTCAGCCTTGCTAATTCCGGTATTACCAAGTTCAGTAGCACGGTCAGCTGTAGACTGTGCGTTCTGCGCTGCATTCAACGCAGTTCTTGCCGTTGTGCTTGCTTCAATCCCAGTTTTAAGTGCTTTCGATGCCGTTTTCTGTGCAAAGTACGCATAATTACCAATATCGTTAATAACGTCCTCGGTCTGTTGCTCAAAAATCAGCCCTGGCAGTACCCCTTCATCAGGGACGTAGTGAAATTCAAAAAGTTTTTCTGTTGGCTGTTCGGGGCTAGGATCAGGTTCAGAATTCACATATTTCCGCATACTACTCCTCCTAATCATCTGCTTTAATTAAAAAACGTACCGTTGCATTTACAGGGCGGTTCTCATTTGCCGTAGGAACTACGTTTGATGCATCGAATTCTAGGCGGCATCCATTGCCACCACCGTTTGATTCAATATCAAAAGATAAATGAGCACCTTTTTTAAATGCCCCCTTCGGTGTAACGCTATTCGCATGTTCGCCAACCATTGAATCATCCGCAGAAAATGAGCCTGTAATATTTCGTATAGCATCCCCTTGCTTAGTTCCGACTGCCGGAGAGGTATGGGCTGTGCCATCAACGGTCTGTGACCCTTGACAGCGAAGGAAAAGCCCTCTATAGTCCGGAATAGTCGTAGAGCCAATAGCAGCAACAAGGTTCGGATAATTCGAAACGTTCCGCCCATCGCAGTCAAGCCACACGCCATAGTCCTCTGATGGATTCTTTGCATAACCCCAAATAATAATCGTTCCAATCGGTACACCACCACCACCGACTTTCAAGCCGAGTGTTTTAGCATTTTTATGGAGATATTCGACAAGTGTGACCCAATACGCATTATCCGTACCCGGTTCTTTCACTATGGTATCCGTGCCGTTTTCTTTCACGCACCACCAAAGAACTCCGTTATGGTAAATAACGGCAGGTGGCATATAGTTCAGTTTATTTGACCATGAGAATTTGCCACCACTCTGACCAAAAAAAGCAAACATGCTAAGAAGGTTAAAAATTCCATTAAAATCCTTCCGGGACGGCGGTAGTCCTCCGATGGAGAGCGGCGTCTCTGTGATTTGCGGAAAGCCGAGTGAAAAACTGGCGTCACCCTTCCCTTCCGTACCATTCTCCGGAATGGTGTTTTTATTCCCATTCTGTGCAAACGGCATAGGAATGAGAGTAGGCTGTGTAGGTTTCATTCTGTCATCACCTCGCTAGAACTAAAAAAGCGTCCGCAGTCAAAGGGATGCAAACCGCTTCCTAAAAAACCAAATATAGAGCTTTCGTCAATAGCAAGAAATTCCCATCCGACACCTGCGTTCAGTGTCAGCAAGCCACCCGCTTGAAAGGTGGCTTTTTCTTCTGTTGTCAGGTCTTTATTCGTATACCATCGTACATGCATCGGATATTTGTTGTAGTGTTTTCCGTTCTCTTCGCCCTCATGAATGATAGCATACACTTTTATGTCATCATTCGGGAAAAGAATACTTGTCATTTTATTCAGCGTGGCAAGACTTGTATCCGTAATGTTTGCAAGAGCTTTGTACTTTAAGAGACTGCGGTATAAGTCATCATTCAAGGTAAAGGATTGATCTTTAAAAGAAAGCGTGCGCTCGATCCCGATAATACGCCCAAGCACATCCAGTCCTTTTCCAACCGCTGTATCAAGGCTCATCACGTTGTCAATAAACAGGCGAATGTCTGCTGTAGGAGTGATTTCATTGCGAAACTTTTCAAGGAGTCGGCATATCGTGACACTGTGCGAATATTGCGACTGAATGTAGTTCTGCGGTTCTTCTCGAATGTCGGGATTCGCTCGAACGTCTGTCGTGGCATGGAAATTCATGAAATCACCTCAATTTCGATATTCTCCTTCGCAAGCGTAGGGAGCTTGTCGAGCGGTATTTCCAGTTTATCGCTATACGTTCCACTTGCCGCAGGAAATTTAATTTTGATGGTTTGTAAGTTCTCTACGCCTGCAAGGATAACGGACTTATAAAAGCGACTGGCATAAACAGTTTGTCCCATCTTCACTCTGCCATGCTCTGCTTCCTGTCCCTCAAAATTTTTAACCAATACGCTTCGAATGTCATCCTCAAATGTAGCTGATGTTTGAGGCGTCTTGACCATGGATATTTTGATACCGAAGGGAACTGTTTCCGGAATTTCATAAAAATAGTCATGGTTACTTCCGACGGTCGGGTCTTTGATGGTTACTTTCGTATTTCCAGCGAAGCCGCATCCCCCACCGAGCTTCATGTGGATAGCCATGCCGATCTGTTTTGGATCACCACCATAGACGGAAAGGTAAATGGAATGAGGCGGTATAGTTACCCCTTTTCTCACGATAGATACGTCGCCGCGATTTTGTTCGCAAGCGCACGCAATAACGCCGCTAAGGTTAGCGACTGTTCCCTCTACGCTTTCCGCTGTGCCATGCGCGTTTTTGGATACGCTTTCATAGCGCCTTGTCTCAAATTCGGATTGCGTTTCTACATCTCGCCCGGTGGCACCTGCCGCGTTGTTTGATACTGTATCCCATCCCGGTATGACGGTAATAATCGTGTTCACGGCTTTTACTCCGACTTCTACAGCCCCATAAACGGAGCAACGAAATACGCACTCCACTATCCCTTCTGACGGGATGACGGCTGCCGTGGTATTGTAAAATGTATTCCCATTAACGTCCTGCACGACTGCACCGTAGGGAATCACCGTGCCATACAGTCCTCGACATTGACAGGTGACGTAGGTTGGTTGAGCAACCTGCCTTTGCAAAAAATAAATCTGAGCTAATGCGTCTTGAAAAACGCCTGTCGCAGTTTTGGGATTAAACCCATTTGCAAGCCTTAGCAAGTCATTATCCTTCTGACTTACGAGAGCGGTCTGCCCATCTATAAGCTGCCCGGCAGGTGTTTCAGGATCAGTCACAAGCTCGGGACTTCCTTCGCTGACGTTAAACGCCTTTTTCCAGTCGCTTGCAATTCGCTTTCTGACGACGGCAGTATCTTCGACCGTGACACCCGTTTTCGGGTCAAACACAAGAGCCATTGTTTCACCTCCTAGATTTCAACAGAAACAGTCTGGTCGCTATCAGTCACATAGACCGTCCCACCTATAATTCTTTTGTTTTCATCAAAGTCAAGAGATACCTTGCAATCCCTTACGCCTTCAACCGCCATGCAAGTTTTATAAATTCTGTTTATCAAAACTGATTGAGAAATTTTATATGGCTTGCCAAGCTCCACATCGAAGTGCGGTATCCCTTTTGTTCGATCGAAATAAGCATCATTCGTGAAAAGTCGTATGGCATTGGCGGCAGTTTGTGCGATGGCATATGAGCCCGTGGTTGTTGCTATGTTTCCTTCTTTGTCAACTTCAATATCCCATGCATCATTCAAGAGTAACGTCTGCATGATTCTCACCACCCGTCTTGTATTCTATTCAACTTTCCGCTTTTTGAAATTCACTCTACTACTTTTAGTGTGCTTTGCTCGTCTCTCCATGCACGCCTGTATGAGTGTGATTTTGCAAGCTGATACCACCTGCGATGACATCACCATTGACATGCACGTCGCCGTTGATTGTTACTCCGTTTGTTGCGGTAATAACCATCGTGTTGTCCTGTTTGAGTTCTACGTAGGTGGCAGGCTTTCGGTTCAGAAATCCACCAATATAAAAACCATCTGATTGTGAAAACCTGCGGTAGCTTCCTGGCTTCTGCGGTTCACTACTTTCTGCGGTTACACAAGACGTATCAGCATCAGTAAAGACTGCAAGCCCTTTATCTCCGATGACAGGATCAATAATCAAAGCAGCATTGCCACCCTGTACCCGTGCGTAGGGAAGATGATAGAGAGTGACAGGCTTCACGAACTCGCCCTTACCATTAACTGTCCCAACAAGTGGAAGAACATCAACATAGCCAGTAGTTTCTCCTGTATATACCGCTTGCACCTTGACAGGGACGGCGATAGACATTTGGGAAAGGGCTTGCTGAATGAGAAAGCCGATGGCGTTCCCTGTACTTTTATTCGTATACGGAGATCGCTTCCCTTGTACCGCTCTATCATCATTCATGAGTCTGCCCTCCATACGGCATCAATTTTTGTATGCCAGTTGCCACCGCTCGAATTGTATGCCTCTAAATCATGATGAATTTTTGTTACTCGCCAAACTCCGGTAGCTTTAGGAACTATGCTTTCAAGTTTAATCAATCCGCCTATTTCAATGAGAGAATTAAAAAGACATTCACACTCAATCCCATCATTCGTGAATGACGGGTATCCGATGAGTCCAGTATCTTTACTAATGAGTGGAACAATACATTCCCGATTGTCTTTGTATGACGGAAGAATAATAAATTTCCCATTATCTATGAGAAGGTCAATTCCAGTTTGTTTTGCAAGCAGTCTAGCCTTCACAATGGGCGTCCCTGCAAATACGCAGTTACTCACGCTTCCCGTTACTCCTTTGTTCTCAAGGGCATACCCAGCTTCTGTAGCGAACTGCTTCATAAGATATTCAATCGTCATCTCACCCTGTACGCTAACAGGTGGCGTGGATTTTTGAAGTGGATAGTAACCACTTGCAGCTTCTATCTTGAACGTAACATCACCATCGGTTGAAAAAACAGGAATCGCGCTAACGATTTCCCCCTGAAACACAAGATCAAGATCGCGCCCTTCTTCACCTGCCATAACCTTAATTACATTGTTGTAGGTTTGTAACTGACGGAAAGACAGAACCGTAAGCTGCTCCATTAAATTGAGCTTGAGATTTTTTGCTTCGATGGAGCATTTCGGTAGTTCATCACCCCCGGTCTTATCCATAGTGATATGGATTGGAACCGGAGGAAGTGTGATTTCGTTATTTCCTCTACTATCGAATGTCCCTTCTGCGAGCGCGATAGTCACTTTAATAGCTTTTTTCCAAAACATAGTCACGCACCATCCGTGTAGCAAAGAATATACCGACTCCCTAGTTCCGCATAGTTCGGTTCTTTGTTTTTTCGTTTAACGTCTGTAAAAAACAGATACCCATTAAAATACGGCGTCGGGTAAGCAAGTATCGAAGCGGCGGACAGACATATCGCCCCAGTGCGTATCATCTTGTCATCTACAGCGAAATCCATATAAAGATAATCGCCTCGTTGAAAAAGGTGAATCGTACAGTTTTGGTCGTTTAATACGACATTGAACCGCTGATTAGGAATAGCCTTTAGAGGTATTTTTCGTATCATGAAAAGAACCCTCCTAAAATTTCTGTACCAGCATCTTCTGCTGTTTTCAATACGCTTCGATTATCTTCTTCGGCAGCCGTTCCTTCATCGCCTGTGGGGGAAGAAGAAGAAACCTGCCCGCCATCCGAAACCGATGAATCACTAGCATCGGAGCAATCATCACTCGATATGCTTTCGCTTTGCGCTGCCCTGTTTTCATCCTGATTCTGCTGAATCGTACTTGCATCCACCTGACTATAAGCGGGCTTAACTTCGCGGATTTCCTTAAATGTACAGTTGGCAATCAACGCCCCAAGCCCGTTTTCCGTTTTCATTTCGTAGTCGTAATTTTCAAGCGTCATATTCTCATACTCGTGGTACGGAGTAACAATCGAAAAGGTAGCTACGCTGTCTTTGAGTTCAGAAAGAGAGGTTATGACATGGTTCAATTCCCAATCCTCACCTTCAAACCCAATTTCCATATTGATTTCAAGAGGTTCCGTTGTTTTGTTGTACGAAGTAAAACTTCCTTTTTCGATAGCATCCGCCACAACCGAACCACCCGACGTAACTACCAAAGAAAGTATGGATTTAATCGGAAGAATGGAGTTCCCTTTTTCATCTGCAATCATCCATTGTTGCACCCGGTATTCGGGGCTAATAATGCTACTAATTAAGGACATCCAAATCCCTCCTATCCAAAATTCTGACTATCTGTGTTTATTTGCGCGCTGATCGAGTCTGCGGTATCTCTATCCATGTTGCCTTGAACGTAAAAATTATTTGTCTGCGAGCTTTCACTTGTGGAGTTGTACGAATTGCCACTTGTGCTGTTGAGCATTTGAATCCCGGATGACAATGACGGCAATAATCCTTTGAGTTTTCCAAGTCCGTTAGTCAGCCATGCGAATTTCGAAGAAATCCATGAGAAAGCAGATTCAAGCGTGCTTACGAATCCATCCCATGCGCTTGTGAGAGCGGATATAATAGAGTTCCAAATAGATGTAATCGAGCTTGTCGCACTGTCCCATGCGACAGTGATTGAATCACATGTAGAGTTCCACCAGTCAGTCACGCCTTGGCATACGGAGTTCCACCATGCAGAAATGGCAGTGCATAGCGTTTCCCATGCGCTTTGCATAAAAGCGGATAATTCATCCCAATACGCATACAGGACAGCGCAGACAGCGACAACTGCCATAATAGCCCATCCAATCGGACCTATTGCAATCAGCGCAGAAACACCGAGCTGAATCACTCGAGCAATGAGCTTTCCAAAAGCACTGTTCAAAATCCATACGCCCATTTTATAAAGTTTGAATGAGGCGTAAAGCATTGTTGCCGCGCCTAAAGCAACTTTCCCAAACTTGACATATTCCTCTTTTAAAACGGCTATGCCGTCTTTAACTTCTGTGACTGATTTCCACAAGCCGGGGAACGCTGAATTTTCTGCGCCTTTTTGAAATGCTTTGTAGTCATCATACAAAAGTCCGATCAAGAGAGCCAAAGCGAGCAGTGCCGCCATAACGGGGTTCGTTTTCACCATCGCTGCAAATGAGACGGCTGCGGCTTTAGCAACGTTTCGCAAAGAAATAATGGCAGCAATAGCTAATGCAGAAAGCAATGGATAAAATGCCCGTATATGCTTTGACAAGAACGCAAATCCTTTCGCCGCATTGGACATAAGAGGAAGAATCAGGCGAAAAACAGGTAGAAGCAGGTTTCGGATAGCTCTTGATACAGCCATTAAGGATTTTGAAAATTCTTTAGACTTCTTAGCATCCTCATCCGTGTAAGCGCCTTGCTTTTTCATAGACGCTACAGTCCGTTCGAGTTCCGTCCTTCCTCTGCGGAGCATAGCTATTTGACCGACGTTTCGAATACCTACCGATCTTGCAAGAGCAGTAGCTTCACCGGGGTTCATGTTCTTCAAAACATCGGACAATTCGAGGACAAGTTCTTCCGTACTTTTGAGCTTTCCGTCGGCATCAGTCAAACTGTCGATTACACCATTCTGCACAAGCTCGGCAAATGAGCCAGTTCCAGTCTTAAGGGAGTTTGAAGCACTTGCACCAACCTTTGAAAATGCATTAACTAAATCCTCTAACTGAATCCCCATGGATTGTGCGGTATCAGCCCATGCACTCATTTCCTCTGTACTCATGCCCAGGAATGAACCGAATTTAGCTGCCTGTTTTGCTCCGGCAATCATATCCGAAACAAACTGCCCAGACATAACGCCAGCAAAGGCGGTCATAGCAGGAGCAGCAACGCTCTTGATAATCTTTTTTAAACCGCCATCAAGTTTGGAGCTTAATTGTGTAAGCCCCTTGTCTACAGCTTTTGTATTTAGTCCAACATAAATAAAAAGCCTTTCTACTATGCTATCTGCCATTTTTCACCGCCTTATATGCTCGCTCTTCGTTAATACTGTTAATATAGGCTATCTCATATAGATCCAAAAGGTCGCTATAGCTGTAAACTGTTTCCAGTTCATACAGCGTGGCGAACTTTTGACTAACGACAACGCCCGTTAGCGTTGAGACGTTTTTGTAACCTTCTTGAACGTAACCGCTTTCGCTGCTGGTTCGCGGGAGTTCATGACGTTCTGAAAAAAACCGAAATTGACCTTTGCGGCTTCAATTCGAAGCCTATAAAGTGTCATTGGGTTCTCGATGTTCGCATCAATAACCGTTGGAGTCAGCTCCATAGTCATAAGCTGATTGGATTGATCCGGAATGAGCTTGCAGCACGAAAGCAATTCGTTGTAAAGCGGCTCTACTGCGTCATAATCGAGTTGACCTATAAGCTGTACTATCTTGGCGTGGAAATCGCTGCCTGCCGCCAAATTTTCAATCTGTGGCGATTTTAGAAGTGACTGTAGATTGGAAATTGCATTAGCAGACACATTAGTGAGCTTTGCTCCGTATGAACGAGCCAAAAGAATGACAGCTCGGTTAATGAATCTTTCCAACTGTAACGCTGGCATCTGTTTAATAACAAACAGAAGGTCACGCTCTTCGTCTTGAATGTGTATTTTTACTTCTTTTCTCATGTTATTCCACGCTTTCAAAATCAATAACGGCATTGATAGGGTCAAGCACCTGCTTATGATCCGGCATGAGCTTCCAGTTTTTCAGTACGCCATTCTTGTAAACAATCACTTTCCCGAGGGACGGTACAGTCACGATAAGGTTAAGCCAGTAAACTTTGTGAGCTGATTTTGAGTGTTTGTAGATCGTATCAAAAACAGAAGCAGACGGAGAAGATGCCTCGAGAGCGATGGTTACGCTCTTAATCGTTGGCACCCAGCCTGCTACCATCTTTCCGTCTACACCGATGCGATCGTTTGCCATTTCCTCGTCTCCCTGTGTGATGGATTGGTCGGTCGAAAACTGTTGCAGCTCTACGCCGATTGGATACAGTTCGGGGCAAGTTAAGATAATTTTACTGTTTGCACTTGTAATGTCTCTATTAGCCATGTGTGACCTCCTAATTATTTAATCATCGTGACAGGAACGTCGAGCTTGTGAACCGCTCCGCCGTATGTATACCAAAGCCCAATAGTCGGGGATTCTCTATTCTGTCTAGCCTGCGCCCCCGGGTCTGTGACAAGCAGATAATATCCGTCTGTGTTGATGGTGTCTGATTTGTCCTCTCCAATTTCGTTCAGCAGTTGTGACTTTTGGAGTTCGTTAAGGGTAACACCTGCACGAATGACACCGTTCAGCTTCGCTTGCTCAATGACATCCGTGAACCATGCTCGAATCAGTGCATAGCCCGATTCAGTGTACGGGACTGCGCTAACGCCAGTAAATCCAGTCATGCAAGCAAGCTGCAAGGAATTTTTGAGCCATACCATGCCAAGGTATGCGTCAATGTAATCATAGTTGCCACCAGTCATTGCACCCTCGGCGAAAATAGTAAAATCATCTGCGCGGGTTGCATAGCGCCCATAGAAATTCATGTGAAGCTCTTTGAGTTTGTCGGCGGTAGTTTCATCCATGACGTTGGCAGCGAGTCCGCTTTGGGATTTAAATTTAAAGGTGGGAAGTCCGTTTTCTCTGTTCCAGTCAATGCTTGCGGCAAATGCCATTGGCAGAATTGCGTAGAATGGATCACCGTAGGTGAGAGTAACCCCTTCAAGGTCAAGCGCACGAAGTTTATTAGGAAGGTTGGATTTATTTGTCGGAAGCGTATCGGCTTCATCATCTGTCCATGGGCAGAAAAGATAATCTACATCCTGTGCATTTGACCATTGCGCCAATCCGATAATTTCATCGGCGGTAGCTTTGTAAATGGTAGTAAATGTAGCCCAATTCGTAGTGGAGTTAGTAACGGATTTCATGAGAGCGGATGGGTCAAGAGCATCGCTACCCTCAGAAAGCGTTGCTCCCGTGCTTTCTGTCAATCCCAGTGCATTTGCATCTGTGCCACTTGCAAAACTGATTTTGCTTTCCTTTCCTGTACTCTTAGACGTAACAATAAACGCATTAAGGTTACTGTTAAAAGATACAGACGTCCCAGTCAGCTTTGCTTCAATAGCCTGTGCCATTTCGCTTTCAGTGGATGCCGCAGAAAGGTCTAAATCACTGATGGCTCTTTCTGTACCGTCAATGCTGATTGTAATACTTCCTTTTGTAATCTTTTTGAGAGTTTCAAGAGACTGAATTGAACCACCAATAAGGCATGCGGCAATGGGTTCAGTGACCGCACGCGCAAAGTAAATAGTGGCAGGCTTTTTGAATGAGTTGCTATAGCCAAGAAAATACTTTGCCGCGACTTTATACTCATAGCTTTCCATGCCAAAATATCTGCCTACGGCATTTGCACTAGTGAATTTTTGAACGTCCGGGAATGTGCAAAGTGGGTTCTTTGTAAGAAGTAACCCTGCCATTTCAAGTTCGTTGCCACCTGCGTTAATAACTCGTGATGTAATATTCACAATTTTACTTGCGGGAATTGACATTATGTACCTCCTTTATGGTCAACATCAACATTTTCTATGCCTTTCTTGTAATATGTCTTGTCTGCTTCACCTGTATCGTCCGGCTTTTTGCCGTGGATCGAATGGTCAATAACAACCTCTTTGGCAGTTGTCTCCTTAACCGATGTTTCTTCCCATGTCGAAACATAAAGCCGAATACGATAGCGATGAAGGAAATGTTTATCCTCGTCAAGATACGGAACATCTTGAACACCAGCGGAATACGGCATAGATGCATTTCGCTCTTTAAAGAAAGCTCCGATATAATCTGACCAACACAACCCTTCGACTCGAGAAGCAAGCTCTCTTTGCTTTAAATCATTATCACCGATAAAATCAATATCAATCCCATAACTAATGAGCTTCTTTATGCTTCTTTCGTTTTCGGAATTGCTCTCAACGTTCGTTCCGTGTCTCTTGATTTCCATAATTGACATGACACAGAACCCCTCATTGTTCGGGGGCATGGCAATACAATTTTGATACCCCTGAAATATAACTTCCTGCTTCAGCTCTGTAAACGTCAAGAGAAAATCGTTAATCAGTTCAAGTATCAATCAGAATCCCCCCAATCGCTATTAGTAAAGTTTGGTGGACTTGTCTGACGTGTAATTGCAACGCACGCCCATCCTTCTTCCGTCCAGTCCGACAATACCGCAGTGACGAGCCAAAATGTTCCATCCTTCCTCTTAACAATATCTCCCCCTCGAGTTAGCGGTAAGCGATTGACGCTTGCCACGGGTAAGGTGGGATCTGAATAGAGGAAAGCTTGCATGGATTCACCACCGACATTGAACGTTTCCAGCATTTGCAATGTCTCGCTTCCGGCAGGCTGAATTTGTGCAAGTATCTTAAAAGGTTTCTTGTAAACAGGAGTAACGATGCCCTTAACATTCGATTGACCAATCGCTTGTATCAGGTAGCATGGTTCATCCTTGTGTACGGTCTGTATGATGCCTCTCACCATGTGATGTAAATTCATTTCACCACCTCATAGTCTATGGACTGAATCATCGTCGTTGTATCGATAAGTACCCGGTTAGGGTTTATACCTGTAGTTCCTTTTCCGCTGCGTGCCTTTCTAGCTTTGGCGGCTATCGTTGCAGGTGCATTAGGGCGTGGATCATCAGGCGACCATTTTTTTATGGTGTTTATCATGTCAGCCTTCGCGACTTGTCCGGCGAAATCATACGCTTTAATAACGTTCGCTTCGCTAAAATTTCCGTTGACTGTACTCTTGATGCCCTTGACCCATTTCTCTCCATTTTGTTCCATCGTGCGATGCATGAACGGTCTACGCGGATTGCCCATTTCTCCGTTTTCGTTAATATAAGCGACGGTAGCAACGCTTAACCCATCAGGATAGGTAGCTCCATTTAAGATACCAACTCTTGCCCCCGTTTTCATTTGAGCTATTTTCTTGAGATATTTGTCTAGCACCTTACCACGGCGAACGGTTACGACTTGGAGCAATATACCTCACTCCTCTCCTATACTTTGCTGTCGCTTGCCAGTACAATGCGCCCCATTGGGTTTGTTGATACCAGTTAGCATTATTCAGTCCAGCAAATGAAGCTGATACATTCCCTTCGCTTGCACCTGTCATGAGTCCAACCGCCTGTCCCCCTCTCTCTGAAAGGTAGTAGAGGTGAAGAATAAGCAGGTATAGTAGCAGCTTTCTTTCGTTCAAATCTTGCACTCTTGAATTTTCTGTATTGTCTAGTAGTAGACAGGCATTTCCAAACAAGGACGAAAGAATATCATTATCCACATTATTCATTTCGGGATGAATTTTCTTAAAGTCCTCTACATCAAATTCAACAACGCCATTCATTTTAAGTAGTTCCTTTTTCTTCTACACCACGAATGCATTGACGTTCAAGCGGTTCATAGCCATTCCGCAGGTTCGCTCTTTCTTGTGCGGCATCTGCCACTTTTGCTGAGGTGGAAGCGAACATGAGCCCATTTTTAATCGGAGGCCAGTTTTTATAAGTTTTGGAAATCCAGTCCCACGCCTCTTTATCCACCTGTGTAAGCCCATAGCCTCCTGCATAGAGTTCACCTTTAGGCTTGCCAATCAGATCGGCATTATTTCCTTTGATGACCACTCTCTTAATCTGACCCTTGCACGGAACATCAAACACCTGCGAATGAACGCCGTTGTATGCAACCATAACCGTTTCTCCGGCTACATTCTCTTTGATAACTTTTTTTGCTTTTTCGTTCGTGTTAATGACTTGAGTTTCGACTTCTTCACTAGAAACAACGTCATCCGTAACCACGGTTTCTTCTTTTACTTCCTGTGTCTTTTTTCTGTATGCCATTTTCTCCTCCGAGTGCTATATGCAGAAAAATAAGGGACTACCTGTGTAGTCCCTTCCTTCTACATTTGTGAAAACATTAAATAAATTAGGTAGAGCTGACGCCAGTCATCTTGGCAATAGCGAACGGTCTATAAAGAATTGCACCGTATGAACCGAATGCAAATTTCTGTTCATAGTAAGAAGAATGTGGAATCAGTCTCATTGCACGCATCTTTTCGGAATAACCGAGTTCTGCGGTAGGAAGTCCCTGAACCTGTTTTGCAATAAGCATGACTGCATCCCCGGAAGTTGCTGATGCAAGTTCCGGCAGGGTTACGATGTCTACATTCGGTGCGTACTTCTTCACCATGTCCCATACGGAAACATTGTAGTCAGTTGCTTTACCGAGTTCAACGGCAGTACCAGGAGCAACTGCAAGGACGAATGCATCGGTCTGATTGATAAGACCCTTGGATGCGGTGATAATCTGTTTAAAGAGTTTCAGAATATCATTATAGATGTCTTTAGTGGACTTGTCGCTCCATGCGGTCTTGCCACCTACAGACTCCGGCGTAAGTGCTGCCGGAATGTTCGGTTCGTTAATCAGTCCATAGATAGACATACCTTCGATACCAAGAAGATCGATCTTATTAGCTGCAATGTCAATGACTGTAGCAGCGGCGGTCTGCTTTTGAGACACAAGGTCAATCATGGCGCGTGCAGAACGTTCCTGCTCGAGGTCGCCATACTTAATAGTAGTTTGTCCTACATACTGCTGACGGGTCGGGTAAGCGACGTTGGTATCAGCAGAAGCGCCATTGCCGTAATCAGTGTACGGAGTTACGCTTCCGACAGGTTCAACTGTACGGAATACCGCATAATCAGTAGTCCAATCGCCCTTTTTAGTTTCCGGGAAGATCTGTCTTGCATTGCGCGGAGCAAGCAGAATCTCAATGATTTTTGAATCAAGGTAGTTAGTGAAGATCCCCGGAATACCGCTGTTAGCCGGAGTGGTAAGTGCTGCATCCTGTGCAAGTTGGGCGCGGTTCTTTTCAGTGATAAAATGTTTCGCTGAATCAAAGATGATGCCTTTATTTTTCAGCTTTTGAAAATTATCCATATGGCTTTAACCTCCTAATTAAATAGCTACGCTAGTGATAATGCCGACTTCGCCAGCCTTAACATCTTCGGCAAAGTAGAAATTCGTTTCGACTGCGCCTTCTACAGTTGCGCCCTTATCCCCCGGTACAATCGTGCCGTCGGTGGTCTTGGCGAATACCTTTTGACCTCTAGTAGCTTGTGCTGCGGTGAGAGCGAAGAAATCACCCGCGACAAGAACGTCTACCGCTTGACCTTCCGGGACTTTATCAGATGCCCCTTGAGTGATGTTTTGGAAGGTGTAAGCATTGACACGGTGGACGAATCCGAGCGGAGTACCAGTGCCAGTGTTCTCTACAGTAAAATCATCGGTAGTCCAGACAAACGTACCGATACCGACGTCTTTACCTGCGATATATCCCTTCGGAGTGGATACATGCGGATTGATGCTTGCAAAAGCACCAGGAATACCACGCGCAATATCTGCGTTGATAGTTTTTTGAAATTCGACTGCCATAAATTAACCTCCTGTAATGTTAATCGAGATAGCCCTTGAGCGTATCCGGAAGTTCTTCATCAACTGCCGGAATATTGCTATCGTTTGCAATACCTTTATTTTCCTGCTTGCCGAGAACTGCCACCATAGATGCATAAGCAGCCTTGGGATATTTTGAGGTATCAAATCCCTTTTGTTTAAGTGCAAGTTCATAAATGTCGGTAGCACTATCAAAAGCGAGAGCGTCTTGGCGACCGATAGCAAATTCACATTCTTTAGCTGCTTTGCTAAGTTTGCGAACATGTTCGATCGCTTCCATCTTTGCTTTCTCTTTAACCTTTTCAAGGCTGTCCCCAGTGATTTTGTCCACCTGCTTTTCACCACCCGTGTCTTGACTAGCTTTCAGCCCTGCGGCATATCCAGCTTTGTAATCATCGGAGTCAGTGTTAATCTTGACTTCTTCATCCGAATCTTCTGTCTTTTGGGGTTCGTCATTGCTCTTCGGCGCTTCCTGTCTTTCTACGCCTTCCGGAATTTCATCTTCTCCCGGAGCAGGAGTAGGAACTTCGTTAGTTTCCGGTACGGTGTTTTCGTCCATGGCTTTTTGTTGTGACTTCTTCTTTTCTTCTACTTTCTTTTTTTCCATTTCCAGTTTCTCCTTCACTTTTGAAATACTATCAGCAACTTTCACATCATGACCAGCTCTGCCTTCTGCGACAAGTGCCACGTGGTTTCCTCTGATGTTTCTCATGACGAAATCATAAGGAACACCTTCGAACTCACCCGGTGTGAAATCTGCATCATAGGCATATGCACAAGAGATTTCCTTTGCACTTCCATCTTCGATAGCTTTGATAGCTTCTGAATCTGTGATTGATAAGCTATTTTTTAAATACTTCCCATCGAATACAGCATCCGTCCCTGTACTTCCCACCTGAAATTGCTTGGCAGGATTATCGGCATTGATTTCGTGGTGATCCATTAACAGCGGCAAGCCGTTGAATGTGTCTGTTGCCTTTTTAAGTTCATCCGGGTCTCGAAGTGCGTAGTAAATTTCATCGGGCTTATACCCATGCGCTTCCCCGTTTGGGATTTCTGAACCTAGGTAAGGGTTCACGCAAGCCTTAGAAATAGGAGTGAGCTTAACATGCATGTAGCCGTTGCTGTCAATCGTTCTCATTTTTGGTTCAGCATCAAAAATGATTTTTGCCTTTCCGTTCATCTTTTCACCCCCTTTCTCATTCCTCAAAGCCAGGAATCACTGGGACAAATTGGCAGTTGCAATAAATGAGTTCCCCCGGCTTTACGTAGTCACCCACATCCGAATCATATAATCCAGTGTCGAGATCGAACAATTCGCCGTCAAAATCAACGTGGGTATTTCTGCTTGAGTGTTCTCCTGCGATATGAATCCATCTGCCCTTTTGCAAGCCATATGACTTTGCGTTAGCAATAGCCATGGTTTGGGTGGTCTTATTCATTTGATCTCTCGCAATAAGTGCCGCCCGTTCTGCGCTAATCTCTGCCATATCAGAAAGTTGCTCCGTAAGGTATCCTATATCTCTACCCTTGGCGTATGCGTTCATAATGGTCGTTTGAGCTTGTGCGGCAGCATACTGCGGTAACGTGTGCCAAAGGTCTACGCTATCTTTAACTGCTTCCTTTAAGACTGCTTTTTGATACCCTTCTTCAACATTCCGGTGAACGGTGAATCCGTACTCATCCAGTTTCTGAAGGATAATCTTGTCAGCCCTTCGATACGTCTTTCTCGACATCCATTGTGCAAGCTCTTTTGACAGCTCATCAAACTTTGGATACCATTTCATCCTTGACTTTTTCATAAGGCGAATAATAAACCGTTTGTTTAGTCCGTCTTTAGCTATGTTGGGGTTTCTTTTGTCCTCTGCTATACGCTTCTCATATTCAGGCTTGACTTGTTCAATAATATCCTTGTACATCGCCCGAACCAGTGCTTGCATCTTTCGCCTCATATGAATTTCGGTAGCCAAATCGGGTGCCGTTCGTCCGATGCGCCGTTTATCCCTTTCCATTCTTCATCGCCTCTTGCTCTTCGGGACTGTAACCTTCAATATCAGGTTCAGGAATTTTTGATGGATCAAGCGGCGTGTCATAAGCTACTAAATCGTCATACCCGCTATTCTTATCTTGAATGAGCTTATTTCTGATTTCATCTGCTCCAACCACACCGAGACTTGCATAGATCGAATCGGTTTCAGCTTTGACTTTGTTTGTGTTCGCTTGTGCCATGTCAGCTTCGTCTGACAACGGGGCAAACTTGAACTCAATATCGCTATCAATACTCCCATAAAGATTAAGCTGTATGATTTCCAAAATCTTTTGCATGTTATCGCTGAACATTTGCTCTTGAAGGGATGCTATATTGTCGTAGTGGTTCTTCATATCGCTTTCACCTGTGGCATTGAATCCAGCAGGTGACATGCCCCACATCTTCGTAGCAGGTTCGTTGAACATGGCAGCAACGTATTCCATTGCTTGCCTTACAATGTCGATAACCCCTGAAAGAGTGTTATTAAAGATAGCCATATCTTCGGTATCTTTATCGATAACAGCCATTCCTTCGTAATCCCAGTTATTCACGAAATACTGACAACGGTTTTTCAGGTCAAGGTCGCCCCCACCCGTCAATACATCCTGCATGTCAGTTTTCAAAATGACTAGACTGACCTTCTTTAATAACTTGCTTGCGCTCTCCCTGTCTGCGGTGTAGTGACTAACTGCGTCTAAAACCTTTTGCGCTAATGACATGCCGAAGAAATTGTAAGCAGGTTTCAGCATATCTTCCATCTCGCTTTCGCGGAAGAAGAGGAATCTGCTTGAGTGGACGGGAACGCCCTGAACATACCATACAGACGGCTTATAGTAGTTTTGTGATAATGGGTTAGTAGCGTTATATACACCGGGATAAACCGTATATGGATCTATTAACTTAAAGCCTTTCAGTGAACCAATAGGGAACGTCCTAGCATCGAATATGAGCGGATTAACCAGCTCGCTAGTTTCTTCTCCAGTGTCAATAAAAAGAAGGCAGCCTCCGAGATACCCATTCTTTTCAGCTGCCATTCGGAATAGCTTTTTGACCTTGAACTTTACCAATGCCCGTGTGATTTCATTGATCGAATCATTATCTTCATTGGCATTATCCCCGGTCCTAACCACTTCACCCCACTTACGGGTCATCTCTTTGGCTCTCATCTCAACGCCGCTTCGAATGAGTGGATTTTGGGATAAGCCTGTCAACATCGTGTAGCCGGGGAACGATGGTAGCCCTTCCTCTGATATGCCTTCAATCGTATGCGAAAGCAATGTTCTTACAGGGGCAAAGCATTCATCCATTGCCATTTTCTGCTTCCTGCTGAAATCAGGCTTGCCAATCGTGTCAGGGATTTGATACTTTTCAATCCTTGTATTAAATGCGCCATCCTTGCCCGGTTTAGTCCATCGAGACAAAATGTCAAATCGAATTTTCACTTTCTCACCCCTGTTTCTTTATCTCAAAATAATTGGATTGATTTTTATGCCTGTCCGGTTCATCTTTTCAATAACACCTGTCAGAGCATCCTCTGCGTCATCATGGGCGTTTTTCCCTTCCCTTTGGAACTTGTGGAGGTGGTCATAGAATTCCGTCCACTTATCCTGCCAGTTGGCAGGAAAGAAAATATGATCCATAACTGCTGTACTATTTGAGAGTATCCTTGCCCTTTTGTTTTCGCCTTGGTGAAACCAACAAATCTTACAACGATGGTAGTGATAGGTTTCTTTAAGTTGCTTTTCTACAGCTCTTGCAAAACCTCGTCCACCGTTATTTGATTCAATATCGGCTATTCGGACATTAAAAGAAGCGAGGCGTTTTGCTGTCTCGCCTTCTGTATATTCCATAGCTTTTTGCGTGTATAGGACATCTAAAACATAGGCATCATTTTCATAAACGCCATAGATAATATTGCAAAGGTAGTCGCTGCCTTCGTCGGCAGTATCGCAATAAGATTTAACTGATGTAAATAACGGATAGCCAGCCATATCTCTTGGCACATCCGTATAGGTTTTGAACGATGTATATAAACGCCCTTTGATGTCGATAGGTTCTTGCTGATAGTTAGCTGACCAAATATCTAATCCCATGAGTCGCTTCTTTTGGTCGCAACTTTCTTTTGATAGGATGGACTCACATAGCATCGATCCGTCTTTTTGAACGGCGGTGTAATTGATATGTTCAATCTGTTCAGGTTTGAAATAATCAAGCACTCTTCCTGCGAGGTCATCGCTTGCCCACCGTGTCATGATGACTATAATTTTCCCACCCTCTTCAAGACGGGAAAGCATCGTGTTAGTAAACCAATCCCAGTGCTTTTCTTTTACCATATCGCTATACGCTTCTTGTGAGGACTTTATTAAATCGTCAATAACGAGATAGTCAGCACCGAATCCCGTAGCAGACCCTTGTGGAGATGTAGCAAGATAAGAATTGTAATACCCAGCAATGCTCCAAAGGTTCATTGCTCCGTCGCCACTTTTGATTTTTACATCTGGAAACACATCACTATATACTATCTTATCTGCATCGCCCTTAATTTCCGAAATGTCATCGCGAACTAGCTTGGAAAACCTCGTCGAAAGAATATCATTGTATGAACCCATCATAATCTTTTTGTCAGGGTAGTTACCTAGTAGCCATTCAATAAAATGGGACGCAGTAAAACTTTTTCCATGACGAGGCGGCATATTTACTACCATTGCTTTTTTATCCGACTTTGTAAACTCTTGTAGTTTCTCGCAAAATTCTTTGAGGTGTGTCCTTTCAGGACTGTAGAATTTAGGATTTTTTACACGACAATAGAACCACAAAAAGCGCCTACATGCTTCGGTTTTAAAGTCGTAAACGCCTTGTGCTTCGTTCATCATTTTCAGCTCCCTTTCTCGTCTAGAATTTTGTTCATTACCGCCTTGAGTTCTTCATCGGACAAGTGGCTGGCTGCATTTTCTTTATGTTGTGTTTCAATGTTTCCACCGATTGTTAATTTTTCGATGTACCCACGCTTCTTGCCCCTACACTTCAAAAAAAATATAATGGCCGTCATGTTACCCTTTTGAACGGCTTCGAAAAGTTTGACCTCACCTAAATCCAAAAGTTTTTCTACGCCACGACCTGCTGCCTCTTTAAGTTTTGGGTTTCTTTTCATTCTCCCCGAAATGCTGCTTCGAGCGTATATAATTCCTTTGTTTTTCCTAAGCCAAACACTAGCCGCCTCTTGTACGCCACCGCTATTTTCGAGGGCTTCTTCCAGTTCTTCGTCGGTTGGTGTCTTTTTTATGGGGCTGTCAAATTGACGCGAGTTTTCTTTACCGTTGCTATCTAAGCCATTCGGTTTTCCTTTCGCTTTAATAGCTTTCTTTTCCATGTTCTACCTCCTTTCCTTCTCTTACTCCTATTCTTTCAGCATGTTTAAAAATCTTTCTTGGTTTTCCATACTGTTGAATATTCCGCTTGTCTCAAGTGTTACTGTTTTAGTTCCAGGCTTCTTGATACCTCTAGCGGTTACGCATGAGTGTTCTGCCTGTATTCTTACCGCTACGTCATTTCCTACTACCTTTGTCATGACTTCAAGAATGTCTTTCCCGAGTCGCTCCTGTAGTTGTAGGCGCTTTGCGCACATTTCCGCAATGCGTGCTACTTTTGATAATCCAATAACCTTGCCATTCGGCATGTAACCTACATCGACTTTCATGTTGTACATTAGAGCAAGGTGGTGTTCGCAATATGAGAATACAGGGATTTCTTTTATTATAACGATACCTTTTGAGGTGGTAGGAAAGCTCTTACCAAACATTTTGGCAATATCATCGTTACTGTATTTTTCCCCTTCCCATACTTCATTTAGCATCTTTATTACTCGCTTAGGAGTTTCTTCAAGCCCCGGGTGTTTTTGTGGGTCAATTTTCAATGCTAGTAGTAACGCAAAAATGGCGGCTTCTGCCGCTTTGTTATCTGTTTCCATGTTATACACCTCTTTCCATGGGATTCCATATAAATTTGTGAAGCTGGAGCTGAATACGCCAGTTTTGTAAATTGTGCTTCTTCATATACGCTACAATGTCTCTCGGCTCGATTTTACCGAACACCGGGCTTATATATACCTGCGCTTTTGGGTCATACGTGCTATACACGTTATGGGCTTGATCGAGATCGTCCTGACTTCCTACTACGAATTTCAGTACATCCTGTTTCCTCAGTGCCCAAAAATTTTCCTCTAACATATGCTTGCTCATGCCGGAGCACCCACACTTGTAATCAATCGTAAACCATGCATTTTTATGTCGCATGTATGGGATAATTAAAATGCTACCGTTTGTCTCAATGTTAACATCATGCTCCGTAAGCCTATCCAGTAGCCCATGAACATCTTGAAATAACGGTTCTCCGCCTGTTAATGTAACATTCTTGTAAGATACCTTTTTCACAATATCTTCGATTTCCATTTCTTCCCCTTCATTGAAGGTATATATAGAATCGCAGTACGTGCATCGAAGGTTACATCCAGTTAGACGAATAAAGGACGTAAGCTCTCCAGCTCTACGCCCTTCTCCATCAATGCTATCAAAAATTTCGTTAACTTTAAGTTTCTTCATAGATAGCCACGTTCCCTTCGCTTTCCTGTACCTGTACCTTTACGCAGTACGGAACGTTGTCATGAATCCATTTGGCAATGTTTTCCGCAGTTGGGTTCATGTTTGGCAGAACCTCATTTACATACTGATGATCTAAGTTCTCCTTTACTGCTTCACTAATGTGCTTGAAGTCTACGACCATGCCATTTTCATTGAGCGTTTCTGCTTTGCAGGTTACGTAGATAATCCAGTTATGCCCATGAAGATTACTGCACTTGCTTTTATATGGAAGTGTGAGCTTGTGTGCGCCAGCCACTTCCAGTCTTTTTGTCACTGTGTACATTTCAGCCCTCCAATGCAGGGTCTTTTACACCATTTTTACGAAAAGCATTTGCTCTATCTATGCACGTTCCGCACGTCCCGCACGGCTTTTCTTTTCCTTCGTAGCAGCTCCAGGTTAGTTTATAAGGTGCATTCAGCTTTAATCCGACAGCTACCACACCGGCTTTATTCAACTTCGCAAGGGGGAATTTTAGATGAACTTTGCCATAAGTGCCAATTTTTATAGCTCTTCCCAACGCTTGCAAGAAAGGTTCGCTACAATCTGCATAAGCGTCTCCTGCTGCATCATCTGCGTGTGCGCCGATATAAATATCAACCTCATCCTCCTCGAATAGACTTGCCGCGAGCGATGCAGCTGTCGAGAGCATAAGACCATTGCGGAACGGTACATAAGTTGAAACTTTGCCTTCTCCATTCTTGGCAATCTGCTCGGCATAGCTCTCGTGTATAATTTCTTCCGTGGAGCCCTTAAGAAGGGAGCAATTCGAATACTGGAAAATAGCAGAAAGATCAAACTCATAGTGCCGTACATGGTAGTACTCCGCAACCTTGCGTGCCGCAAGGATTTCCTTTTCGTGCTTCTGCCCATAAAAAATAGAAGCAGTCACTACATTTTCAGCACCTAATTCTTTAACTGCAATAGATACGCAAGTTGTGGAATCTACGCCACCGCTAGATAAAACAATGGCTTTCTTATTTATTAAGTTCATGAATATATTCTTCTTTCCGATTTTTAACGAGCCCCAAATTATCCCCAGCGTTTGCAAAAGGCTTAATGCTGATGCCACCCCTAGGATTGAACAAGCCATAGACCTCAATATATTTAGGGTCGAGCAATTTTTTTAAGTCTTTCATAATCATATTTACGCAATCTTCATGAAAGTCTCCGTTATTTCTGAAACTAAAAAGATACAGTTTTAGTGACTTGCTTTCGACAAGATAATTGCGCGGAATATAATTGATTATGATTGTTGCAAAATCCGGCTGTCCTGTTTTTGGGCAGAGACTTGTAAACTCTGGGCAATGTAAGTGAACCACATAATCATTGTCGGGATGTTTATTTTTAAATTTTTCTAATAAATTTGGATCATACTCTTGCCTATATATGGTTTTTTTGCTTCCTAAAGAGTTAACGCCTTCCAACTCATTTAAGGTTCTCATAGATAATTCCTCCACTTTTCTTCATATTCCCTTTGCATCGCCATTCCTCTCTTATAAGCTTCAAGTTCAACTAGATCTCTATTCTTGGCGATTCTTATCCAGTCGCTATCAATTTTTCGCCCATCCATCACTGCATAGCGAACAGGCGAATTCCACGAACTACTATCAACAAAATCAAAAGGAACTTTATCTAACACATCACGGCGTGTCATGCCTAGACAATGCATTTTGCAGCCATATTGTTTGGCTCTCTTCAAAAACATCAAATATTGGTCGTCTTTAATATCCTCATTTTTGAATCCTGATACGGCTATAATCTTTCCTTGGAAATCACGACACATTTTATTGAACTCCGCAATGCCGCGACCTTTGTGCCAAACTGGAATGATTTTATTTGAAACGTTCATTAGCTTTCTTCGCAATTCCAACACGCGCGGATAGCCAACAATAGCATCAATATCTATTTCAAAAAATCCTAAAATGTTCGGTTTGTCGAAAGTTTGAATAAATTTCGCATATTTGTCTACGTATGTCTCCCATTCTACCCGCTTCCCTTTCTGGAAACTGTGCGCACCATTGTCAACTAGCATAAGTTCACTATTATCTCGGATACAAGTCGCGCGTTTTAAACAACCTGAATTTTTCAAATAGTAATAAGATACTAGATTATATTTAAGACGAAATGGCAAGTTTTTAACGTCTTTCAGCCATGAGTTTTCTAGACGTATCCCATGCTCTAACGAAGATAAAAATATTTTCATTAGAGCACCTTCTTGAAAAATGCTTTGCCCGCAATATGATGACACTTGGGACACTCTAGCCTATCCTTGCTTGGTTCTTCATAGGATTCTTCATCTAATTCGTGTACATCATCCCATTTAATGCTATCTCCTACCTCAAAGCCAAAATCACCGAGGTCTATATTCTCTATTCCTTCAATTTCTAAATTGAGTTTTTCAAAATCCCATTCTGCTAGTTCGTTTGTTTTATTGTCCGCCAGTCTAAAAGCCTTGATTTGTTCATCTGTTAAATCGTTAGCAATGATACATGGTACAGTTTCCATGCCTAGTTGAATTGCTGCTTTCAGTCTCGTATGTCCGCATACAATCACATCATTTGAATCAATAACGATCGGCACTTTGAACCCAAACTCTCGAATTGAGTTTGCTACAGCTTACACGGCGTTGTCGTTCTTTCGCGGATTATTTTCATACGCTTTAAGTTCGCCGACCTTCTTCTCTACAATTTCCATAATTCGTCCCTCCAATAAAAAACCTACGACTAAACGCCGTAGGAGTTAAATTTGACCTGCCCTGTTTTCCGATATCAAAGAAAATCATTGGTTTAGCAGCAAAAAACATAAGATAAAAGTATTAGGCACAACATATCGACTTATGCTTTGTTACAAGGCAGGTGTTAAGTTGTAATGCGGTTTCACATGGATGCTAATGTATGCTAGACCGCGCTAGGGTTAGGAATGGATTTGAACCATTATTTGGCGATTTCAGGTCGCCCGTTTTACCATTAAACTACCTAACCATGCAGTGCCTCTAATGTACACTCATCATGAATACATAAGAGGCAAACATTGAGGGGGTGTAAACGGTGGATCAGTCCCTCTCCAGTGGAGAAACCTTACACTCATTTACATTGGTGAGCAGCACTAGATTTGAACTAGCAAAGTCTTTTGACCGCAAATTTACGGTTAGCTACTCTATACTCCCTAGTCGCATACATGGTGGGCAGCACTAGATTTGAACTAGTGAAGTCTTTTGACTCAGACTTACGGTCTGTCCTTTAGCCGCTTGGATAGCTGCCCATGTATTGTAAACCATTTTCGCGATACTACGAAAATGGTGGGGACAGCAGGACTTGAACCCACATCGAAGCGGTTATGAGCCGCTTGCTTTACCATTTAAGCTATATCCCCAAAGACGCATTGTGGGTTTGGAAGGACTTGAACCCTCGACACAAAATCGCTCTAGCCAACTGAGCTACAAACCCATATGCAAGGCAAGCTCGTGGCTCACCTTGCACTTATCATTCGGAGGAAACCGAATCTTCATGCCGAGCAAAACAGGTCGTCGCCCCTCTTTTGCTCATGTAAAGGGTAAAACGGGTAGTTAGCCGATTTCACCCACATATGCGCTCTACGCCCGCACAAGCGCAGAGCTAACTTTCCTTAGCCAAGAAACATTTAAGCGGCGCAGCCTAGTTTTTCCCAATGACGGCTACACTTCATGAGTACGATAACCCGATAGTACGTCCGGCACATGTGAACCCATCAAAAGTTCGCTTTAGAATTAGTTGAGAGCGTGTTCACACTGTTGCTTCCCCTAACGTTGGGAACTTTTAGCATCCACGACTGCTCCAACACTCCGCAGCAGAGTATTTTCCTTTTTACGTTAGACCCGAAGGAAGAAACGCCGTTTTTCTGTGCATGAGCTTAACGATAACTCTCCACTCCGGTAAGTGGAACCCCCTGTTTAGAGCCTTAGAAACAGCACTAGTACCGTCCAATGCATGCAGGGACACGCTTTTTCGTAGGTGTAGCGCGCACCGGACACTTTTAAGGTGCTCCGAACCATCCTTCCATTTTCGTAAGGAAACTTTAGCACGCCACTCTATCGCTGTGGATTGCGCTCTGTCCTTTATACTGATGACATGTTGTCAGCCGCACGCTACATTTTTGCCATGGCATGTTGTGCGGAGCTGGTGGGAGTCATTTATACTCGCCCCCGGAGAGTGCTGCCTTTTCGGCAACCATTGGCAGGGAGTGATGGAATCGAACCATCGATGCAGGAGTCAAATTCCTGTGCCTTACCTCTTGGCGAACCCCCTATAATTCCATGTAGTTATTGCTACATGGAGTGATACCGCAACGATATTACGCGCTCCCATGCGGTTAGGATACGCCCCTATATTTTAAGCCACTTGGGTAGGCTATTGGCGGATACAGTAGGATTTGCACCTACGAGCGGCTTACAATCCGCTTCTTGCTTAGCAGGCAAGCACCTTCGACTACTCGGTCATGTATCCATGGCGGAAGCGGTAGGATTCGAACCTACGCCCAGTTTCCCAGCTCTCTGTTTTCAAGACAGTTCCCTTTGACCTCTTGGGTACGCTTCCATGCGACAAGGTGTGTTGCTTCACCTTGTCAGATTTGTGGAGGTGTCATGCCACTAGGCATGACCACAAGGAAGAAAGCCAATTCTTTTTTTGGCGGAAACGCTTAGAAGTATTCTCGCTTGATAGAATGGAACTCGCAAATGCTTATTCGTTGGCTACAATAATTATAACATATGATTATACCGTAAATCTTCTACGGTTTTTCTAAATATTTACAGCATATTCTGAAAGTGATTTATTCCTATATGTTGCTTCTTAACTTAGTACACAATAAAACAGCCCAGTTATTCTTGGGCTGTTTTATGTCTTTATTAAATTTACCCCCTTTGGGGTTAGAAACTGCTATAGCTACTACTTCTACTGGATTGTATTTAAATACTTAATACATTTTTCTTCACTATCAAACTCTATTTCGCTAGGCGTTCCAGTTCGATTATCGAAGGCAATATATTTGTCATTATCTTCGCAGAAAAATAGTCCCATTTGGTTATTATTATTTCGGATCTCCTCTAGCTCGCTCGGTACAACGCGAATATATCCTACTTTTTTTAGTTCCATGGCATATCCTAGACAAGCCATCATTTCTAAAAACTTCTTGACTGTTACATCCTTTTGCAATACAAATCTCTGCCTGCACGCTTGACGGGTTAACCCACTACGTCTTGCCAGTACTGATAAACCGACTTTTTCTTTCTCCATGTATTGCTGCACAATTTCTGTTCCTGTTTTCATAATAAATCCTCCTGTTAAAATCATATCATTTATTTCCCCTTTCCGTCAACTAATCGCTTTACACGTGACAGTCAAACACTGCTACAATTTCATACCACCTGTTTGGCTCTGCCAACTTTTTGATCCATTCCTTAAACGTCATCGGTTGCTCTCCAGTGCAAACCACTAACTCTTCCGAAATTTGTCGCACCATGCCATATAAATACCCTCGACACATTCCACATTTAATATCGTGCATGTTTTTCTCGCTCATAAAGAATAGTTTTTTGGTAGGCATGGTTATTCCTACGTCGTCATCCATGATTCGCCACATAAAGTTTACGATTGGTTTCCAGTCGCATTTCTCGCAATAATCGTATACATCATTATCAATACCTCGTACAATCTCATCACATTCTTCTGTAAGGGGATGGTTTTGGCACCCTTTGTGCCATGCCTCAATCTGATACATGTACTGATGTGCCATGTTTTTCTCTCCATTCTAGCTCCGCTTCGATTCGTTCTTTAATGTCATGTGGAGACATGGCATTAAACGTCTCAAATGAGACAATATCAGGGGGTGGTTCTTTGTATACGAATTTAGTATCCGCAGTAACAAACGAGCTTGTGATTTTGTCGACTTTAGGATCGTATTCAATAACGACCTTGAAACTCTCTAACCTACCGCCACTGTTGCCATACGACAAACAATGCGTATCGAAACTGGCAGCTCTAATGCCTTTGTACTTCCTCATTTTTTAGCTCCTTTAATTTCAATAGCAAGAAACGGGGCAACTGAATTAGCTGACAATGGGGTTACTTTTGCAATCTTTAAATCGTGCCATTCCCTAAATTTTGAAAACGGCAAATTCTCAAGGTTTCCATCATATAACGGATCTTCACCGCTGTATTCGTTCCGGCAAATTGTAACCCATGTGTCCATGTCAAGGACGTTTAACAACTGACTAAAATACATTATGCAAACACCTGCTTTCCAAAAATTCCATACTGCACAATTAAGTCAGCAATATAAGCATCAATATCCCCGGTATAAAGGCAATGTGAAGCCTTTAACATAAGTAACGTATTTTCGGCATTCACATAATATGCATCTTTATTTTCAAATCCGTAACGTGAAAGGTCTAAATTGCTCGACGCAATCAGGTAAGCAATTCCACGAAGCATCTTGAATTTATTAAGTTGGTACTGCTTTCCATCCAAATCTTTCAAAATGAGTGTTCCACCTTTTACTATGTGTTCCTCCGTAAAATACCCTTCCCAGTGTCCATCTTTGGGATAAACATCTTTACACCAGTATGCTATTCCATCAAAAGCACTGCAAAGTATATCTTCTAAATCATTATCAGTTACAAGAAGTTCCGTGACAATACCATTCAATTCCATCTCAATAAGCGACGCAGGTTTAAGGTCTGCCGCCGTTAATATTTCTCGTCTAATGCGCCATTTGATTCTATTCATTTCCTTCCCTCCACTTAAAGCAAGTCTCTAAATTGCTATATCCGATCAGAAGGCATCCTTCGCCCGCTCCGTCCTCTACAATTCCTTCTAAATTGAATTTCTTGACATCGCTCCATAATTCATTTAACAAATTAGAAATTGGCTTTTGAAATTGACTTTCTAATTCTTCGATCTCATCAGATTCGACAAATGCCATTCCAGTCTCGTTTTCAACTGACCGCCAAAACATCTCTTGAAGTAACGGACACGCCCTATTTATATCAGGAATTTTTCTCGTTGCCGGTAGCTGAAATGAGTTATGGATTATTATTTGGGTTTCAAACTCAGTTGGATTGCCTTTGTACTCACTTGGATCGAGACAAATAATTCTCTGATATCCTTGATTCGAAATACCAGCGAACACATTCGCGTCATCTTCTACGACCCAATTCACCTTTACGTCGCCATAGATCATTTTTTGCTCCTTTCAAAATTAGCAAGTTATGATTAGTCCGCCAAACTGCGGCTTTACTCTGATGTATCCACTTTCTGATGACAGGTCATCAGTTTTATTCCACACATACACCCACGGTTCTCTATTAGCCACTTCTCTTCTTTCCCCTTCCCAATCAAGCGGATTTGCCGACACATACAACATCGTCAAGCATTCTCCAAACTCGAAGTGATTCAGGATACATGTGTACACCATGTTCCCAGTCTTTTCTTCAAAGGCTTTTACAGCCTCTTTTTCTTCGTCGTTGAGCCAGTACAACGCCCCGTATCCCTCTGACTTATTCAATACGCGGTCTTTCTTTCTGAAATCGCGAATTGCATTTCCGTAAATGTTTAACATCTTCATTCTTGCAATAGCTTCCGCTTTCATTTCCTGTTCTGTCATTTTAGTAAACCTCCCAAGTCTTAATCTTTGCTTCTGCAATCGCTTTCGCTTTCTTTAATGATTCAGCTTCAAGCAGCCAATCCCCCTGTTGGGAAGTGCCGTTCCACTTCCCATTAACCCTTCGAATGATAATCAGATCATTCTCGCTATAATATGTCCCACTCCTTCCAATCCACCTCATTTATTTTTCCTCCATCACTGCATTGTCTACTAAACCTTTAAGAGCTGCCAACTTTCTTGTATTCAAGAGATTTGCTACTTCGTCCATTGTTAACAGGTCGTATCCGACAAGTGTTTCGAGCCCTTTGATTACGCCATCCATTCTCATTACCATAGCGGTAAGGTGCAGTTTAGTTTCGTAATAACTAACCTCATTCATATCATGTTTATGTTCATCAAGATAGATTTCAGCTTTTGTTACCGCGTTTATATTCGCCATAATCTTTCTTGCTTTTTCTTTTGCCCCTTCCTTTTGCGTATCCTTAATTACTTCTTTAAAAGCGGCTTCACACTGCTTTTCAGCTTCTCCTTTCGTGATAATTTCGGTCTTTGTAAATGCCTCTACGTAGTTGCTTGCGACGAACGATTTCATCTTTGCGATAATCTCGCTTTCGTTTTGTGCCTTACTCATATACATGTCGTAATAAGCATTGTATACGGTTTCCAGTGCGTTTTCTTTTACTTCTTTTACTTCTTCTACTTTCATCTTTGTTTCCTCCTGTTATTTACTAACTATTTCCTTTGTTGTATATA
>ENA-ORML01000346-ORML01000346.1-human-gut-metagenome-genome-assembly--contig:-NODE-346-length-58376-cov-6.657568_pt1 | contig 58376 bp, 78 predicted proteins | sample MGYA00242103_ERZ508995 | MGnify/ENA primary metagenome ERZ508995 (study PRJEB26280, sample SAMEA2338702) | human gut metagenome | biome: human gut; feature: human-associated habitat; material: faeces... | reverse complement strand
TCCTGCCCGCCGCCGGCCACGGCCTTGCAGGGGATCCTGTAAGGGGCGTTATAAGCACGCCGGTCCTTAGGCTGCGTATTTTGCAGCCTTAGTACCGTTGCGTGATTATCCGAGCGAAAGCGTCCCCTGTAAGGACCCCTGCAAGGCCGTGGCCGGCGGCGGGCAGGAAGGGGATTCCAAGCCAGGCGGCAGACGCGGTACCAGCGGGCGGGGAGCATGGGAAGATATGTGGAATTTCCGTATAGTTATATTTGTTTTCAGTGTCCGATATAAGTCCTTTTTGTTTTCCATACGGAGACCGTATAGAAAACCGCAATAAGCAGGAGCAAATAGGTAAGAGACGGAACAATGCCCTGCCATGCCATGTGCTGCTCCACGCCGTCCGCCACATTCAGGAAGGCCTTCTGCGGCAGTATCTGTATGATGACGCCCAGCGCCTGGTTGCCTTTGTCAAAGGCAAAGAACCCGCCTGCCAGGATGGATGTGAGAATGATGATCGTATTGCCGATCATTTTTGCAGAATCATCCTTATTCGGCAGCATGGAATACAGGAAAAGGCTGAATACGGTGGACAGCGCACATATAAGGGCGAGCATACCGGCAAGCGGAAGGAAACCGAAGCCGAAAGCCGCCCCGCTTATCCATTTTACCACAACAAGAATGATCGTTGTAGGAATAAAGAGAAAAAGGAAGTTGAACAGGCAGTGGGCAAACAGATAATTGCTTATCCCCAGGGGGGACGCCGCTATCCGGGTTATCTGGCCGCCGGTTTTGTCATCTGCGTAAAAGGTCATACATGTGGAACCCATCATCAGCAGGAACATGGTCAGGAATCCCAGGACATTGGTTCCTGTGCCGCGGTCACTGAACATGGCAGGAGAATCCTCCCGCCCTTCCAGCGCAGCCTTCAGCTTTGCCGTGATTTCTTCGCTTTTGACGGTTTCCAGTGAACAGCTTCCGTCCGCATTCTTCGTCAGGACAGCATCATACCGGCCCATTACAAGCTCCGAACGGGGCGGGGCTTCCTCCATCTGTATGATATTTACCTGCTTCGATGCCAATTCCGCAGACGCCGGCGAAACAACTGCCACATCCCATTTCTGTGTCATCCCGGTGCTGACAAATACTGCGGCGCAGGAAGCTGCGGCGGTGAATAACACCAGCAATACTATAATCTGCTTCTGCTCAAGAAGCCGTCTGAAATTATTTTTCATTATCACTTTCACAGGTAATCCTCCCGATTAAATAGTCTGGCTGTAAACACAATACATAGCCCGCCCAATAGGCACAGCGAAATGCCTGTTACGCCCAGTGTCAGCATGTTTCCGTCATAAATGGCCCTGAAGGCGGCATTGCTTATCCATGTGACCGGTGAAAGATTGCTGATTAAGCTCACTGTACGGCCAAGCCCTTTCAGAGGGAAGAAGGAACCTCCCAATAAACAGAGGATGGCGACCGCGGTGGAAAGAATCATGTTGACCGTCTCCTCATGTTTCAGGATACAGCAAAGCATGATGCTGAAACACACGGCAAAGAATTCCACACAGAGTAAAAGGAGCCATAAGTAAATGACGGCCTTTCCCCCGAAGCTGACTCGGGCTATGAAAAACAGCATGGCTCCGGCAATGGTATGGCATACAGCACCGAACAGAAACGATGCGGCGATTTTAGGCATATAGATATAGGAATCCGGCACAGGGGCGTTACACAGGCGCATATTCGCCTTTACAATACGTGTTTCCATAAAACTGTTCGCAGCAAGGGTTGCATTGTTTAAAGCCCCGAAAATCATCATGGTAATGGCATAATAATCAAAGGATGTCACCACGCCGCCGTAAGTGCCTTTCGTGATAAACCCCATGACCAGCGCCAGCAGCAGCGGCAGCCCTATTGTCCCGGCCCACCACATGGGATTCGTGTACAGGTTTTTTAAATCCGTTTTCAGAATACAGTTAAATTCATACATAATGGCTCCTAATCCCGCAGAGAACGTCCGGTCAGGTTCAAAAATACCGTTTCCAGACTGATTGCCTGCGTGGTAATGCTGTTGATGCGCTTTCCATGTTCGATCAGTACGGCAATGATCCGATCCAGATTTTCAATGCCCGGAATGACGGCAAGCTTCAGTGTTCCGGCGCCTGCCGACACTTTTTTCACCCCTTCTATGCGGTACAGCGTATCGGAATCGAAAGTATCAAGGCCGTCGGCTTCAATGGTTATCATTTTATCCGTATCGGTTCTTTCCTTCAATTCTTCCTTTGTGCCTCCGGCGATGATTTTGCCGTGGTCCATGACAATAATCCGGGTGGATATCTCTTCCACTTCCTCCATATAGTGCGTGGTATAGATAATGGTCATCCCCTCATCCCGCAGATGTTTGATGGCTTCCAGAATATGATTCCTTGACTGCGGATCAATCCCTACTGTGGGTTCATCCATGACAAGCAGCTCCGGCCTGTGGGCAATAGCGCAGGCAATATTCAGACGCCTCTTCATGCCTCCGGAAAAGGTGCCGGCCTTATCTCCCGCCCTGTCGGTCAGTCCCGCAAATGCAAGGGCAAACCGGCATCCTTCCTGCAGTGCTCTGCCTCTTAAACCATAGAGGGATGCGAAAAATTCCACATTATTGCGTGCGCTCAAATCCTCATAGATTGCCAGATCCTGCGGCACGACACCCAGCCGCCGTTTATAAGCGGGTAAGTCATCATGGATGCTTTTCCCTTTCAGGAAGTCCGCATATATGCCGCCTCCATCCCATCCCAGAGCACCTGTGAGCATATTGATGGTCGTACTTTTTCCTGCGCCGTTTGGTCCCAATATACACAGAATTTCACCTTTATATACATCAAAACTGACTCCGTCCACGGCTTTGCCTGTTTTATAACTTTTCTGAAGGTTTTTTACTTCTATCATTTTATTCATATACCGCTCCTTTCATTGTCTCTATTGTAAACCAGCAGGCTTAAGAGCGGTATCGGCCGAAAGTATGATTCGGGCCGGCCGGGAGTATGAAAAAACGGCACAGCCCGCATAAAGGCCGTACCGTTTCTGAAATCTTCTGTTCTTTTATGAGGCCACCGACCCTTTGAAGCCGATGCGAATCCGGCTGCGTCTTCCGGCAAGGGCCGCCTGGTACACAGCGCATACTTTATCAACGAACTGTCTGGCCCCGAAATCCAGGCCGGTCCGAACGGCTCCTGCCGACAGGAAATTTTTCCAGTCCACATCACCCGTAACCTTCAGACATACTTCACTGAATTCTTCAAATGTCTCGTACTGATATCCGTTTTCCCTGTTTTTTACAATCCCTTCCACACAAGGGTCTTTCCTGCACAGTACCGGCAGACCGCTGGCTAAAGCCTCCAGATAGGTAATTCCCTGGGTTTCGCTTTGGGAAGCGCTGACAAAAAGATCCGCCGCCCGGTAGTAAGCTGCCGTTTCATCGGGGGATGCCATTCCCGTAAAATGAATCCGGACACTGTTTTTCTGTTCATCGGACAGCTGTTCCAGTTCTTTTCTGCAGGGACCGTCCCCCACGATCAGGAGTTCCATATCCTCCCTGTTCATCCGCCCGAAGTACGTGATAATTTCTTCTATATTTTTTTCTTTGGCAAGCCGTCCCAGAACAAGAAGTACCTTTTTCCCTTCTTCGATTCCGTATTTTTCCCGTATTTCCCTTCTGTCACGCTCCACAGCCTCCCAGCTCACCGGCAGGAAACGCTCCAGCCGTATACCGGTGGGAATCACCGCAACAGGACGATCCACGCCATAGGAATTAAGAATCCCCTTTACCTTCTGGGTGGGAGCAATAACAAAATCTGTTTTTTCCAGAATAAACCGGGAAAACCATGCGGCAGCCTGCTTTCCCCAGGGCCTGCCCGCGCTGAAATAATGGGTATAATCTTCATATACCGTATGATAGGTATGGACAATGGGTATCCCCAGCTGTGCCGCTATCTTCCGGGCAACCAGGAAGCTGCTGAATTCACACTGGGAATGGATGATATCCGGCTGCCATGCAATCAGCTCCTCATACAGCCGGCTTCCCGGAAAGCATACCGCCCTGGCTCCGGGATAAATCCGGCTTATATCAACAGAACGCATGTAATAGACATCCTCCTCCTTGTAGGAGTGTCCCCGTTCTGATAAAGTGACAACTCTCACTTCATGTCCCTTTCGGGTGAGTTCTTTTTTTAAGGTAAGAACAGAGGTAACAACACCGTTAATCACGGGTTCATACCAATCTGTTGTAATTAATATTTTCATAGGTCCCCTCCTCAAATAAGCTGTCGTAAATTTCTGCCAGGGCCGTTCCTATTTTAGTAATACTGTTTTCCCGGACCAGCTGATATGCTTCCTGTGTCAAATCCGGAAGCTGTTTTTCCAGAATAGCCGGCAGAAGCTGTTCAAAGTCTTCCCTTCTCTTTCCCTTATACACGGTCCTGCCATGCTCCAGCCATCCCTCATATACCGGGATATCCCTCACCAGAACCGGCGTCTGCATGGCCATGGCTTCCAGCATGACGATTCCTTCCGTTTCCTCCCATGTGGGGAAGAAAAATAAATCGCTTCCGCTGTAGGCATCCATCAGATCTTCCTTGCTGATAAAGCCCGGAAACTGCAGATTGGGAAGCTGCGTCCTGACAGCCTTCCGGATTCGGGATGGAATCAGCGCGGACGGTGTGGAACCAAACCAGATAAACTCATACTGAGGATATTTCCTTGCCATTTCCACAAAATCCAGGATCCCTTTTCTTTCTATATAATGTCCCACCCCCAGAACAACCTTCTGGGTGGATGTAAAGCAATAAGCTCTGCGGAATCTTTCTGCCCCCTCTTCGCTTTTTTTATAGGCTGCAAGGTCAATGCCGTTGGAAAGAGGCACTATCTCCCTGTTTATCCCATAGGTCTGCAGCAGCCGTGCGGAATAGGGTGTGGGCGTTATCACCACATCACCGCTTCTATAGCACCGTCTGATCCACCTGCGGAACAGCCCGGCCGCCATGTTGGAACCGATAAAGGAATTCCGGAAATCCTCCATCGTAGAATGGGCGTAATAAACCACCCGCTTTCCCTCCATACGGGCTTTCAGGCTCATCCACAGCGAATCGGGAAACACGGTATTCAAATGAACTACCTCATAATCCTCCTTCGGATCAAAGGTATAAGGTATCCCCGCACTTTCCAGCGCCCGTGCCTGATGCTCCATGGCGCGTCCCACGCCGCTCTTGCCCGCCACCTTCATACCGCCGTTATAAAGTAATACTTTTCTCATTACCGCACCCTCTTTTCTTCTATCTTAATATACAGGTTCATCGAATCAACTGCAGGACCTGGGTAAACAGCAGCTGCAGCCCCAGGGAATATGCCGCAATGGATAACGGCTTGCCGAGCAGGATTATAAGCAGGAATTTACGGAAGGACATGGAGGTCACACCTGCCAGGAAGCAGAGCAGATCATCCGGCGCCGCCGGGAAGAAAATAGCCAGTGCAAACCATTTATCAAAGGTACCGTTTTCCATCCATTTCAGATACTTTCCATATTTCTGGCCGTCCGCCGCCTTTTCCACAGCCTTCATCCCCAGTCTTCTGGATATCTGGAAGGCACAGGCGGAACCGATACAGATTCCCAGGTAATTATAGATAAATCCCCACAGCGGCCCGAACAGAAGCACACCGCCCAGACAGGAAACTCCGCCCGGTATGATGGGAATCACCACCTGAACTATCTGAATCAGAATAAAAATCAGAGGCCCCCATATCCCAAAAGGCTTCAGGAACTGCTCCATAGCTTCCTGAGAGGTAAACAGCCCCTTCTGCATCCCGTATATCGTAAATGCTGCGCAGAAACCAATCCCCAGAGCTGTAATGATATAGGAAGGTTTTATAAATTTTCTAGTTTCCGCCTTCACCTTATATTCCGTTTTCGGTTTGAATTCTGCTTTTGTCACTCCTGCCGTATATTCCATATCCTGCTCCTGTTCTCCTTATCAATAGCTGTCCTGTCTGTCATTCATTGTCTATATGCTAACAGTCAAAGCTTAAAGAACAGTCCGGTAATTTCTAAATATTTCTTTAACAAAACTGGTATTTTCACTTAACTAAAAGACACGCAGAACATAAAAACAGCTGACATGATCTGGAAAAAAGAAGCTTAAATTATGGAAATATTTAGTTGATCTATAGGAAAAATTTGAATATAATGCTTCTGTAACTATTCATATTCCGGCTGAAAAATTCCGGAAATATCAGCATCATTTTTTACAGGAGAAAAGAAATGGAAAAGAAAAACAACCTTCTGAAAATCGCGTCTTATATATTGATCGCGTTTGCCGCAATTGCCCTTGTCGTATCTGTGGTGAATATTTTCAGAACATTAGGACAGGTCAACAATATGGACGCCGCCACGCAGGCAGCGCTGGATCAGGCGGTTGCCGCCAATGCCGGAAGCGGAGTGTCCGCAGATATGGCAGTGGGACTGGTAAGCGGTATCGCATATGTGACCCTAGCGATTACGGTCGCCTTCAATGTTTTAAAAATCATTATCGGAATTCTGGGAATTAAAAAATCTGAAGTGATGGGCAGCAATAACTTCTTTATGATATGGGGTATCGTTTTCCTTATTTTCGGTGTTTTCGGCCTGGCGGGCACCTTGTCCCTCATCGGCTTCTGCAACCTGATGGCAGGTATTGCCGCTCCGCTGCTTTATATTATCTTTTCCAAGCAGACCAAAGCGGCCTGAGACGCGGTAAAAGAATTGTTATAGAAAATTACATAAAAAAACAGCCCGTCTGCAAAAGGCTTCACTCCGTCAGGAGAATGACTGTTTTGCAGACAGGGCTTTTTCTTTATTCCATCTCATAGCTTGCGGGTGGACTCCTGTTCCAGGAGCACTCCGGGAAATATTTTATGCTGGTGGCCGCTTCTTCCTGCCAGTATATCAAACAGAAGCTTTACGGATTCCTCCGCAATATCCTGCACCGGCTGGCGTATGGTAGTGAGAGTGGGATTATAATAGCTGCAAAGCTCAATCCCGTCAAAACCGGCCACAGAATAATCACGGGGAACATTTTTCCCTTCTTCAAATATGGCACGGCACGCTCCCACCGCCATGGTATCCGAAAGAGCGAAAATGGCAGTAAACTCTTTTCCGGAATCCATCAGTTTTCTGGTCATAACATAACCGCTTTCCATGGAGTAAGACTTGATTTCCTCAGGCATGTGGCAGATTAACGTTTCATCCACCCGTATTCCATGATCCTTCAGCGCCCTCTTATAACCGTTAAGCCTCATCTTACCAATACTGGCATCGTTGGGACGCGCCGCCAGTATTGCTATTCTTGTATGTCCCTGGCGGATCAGATAATCCGTCATACGGTAGCCTTCCTTCTCGTCATCCACCGACAGAGAGGAATAATTATCATGATGCATTCCGTCAGGCGCACAGCCCACGGTAGAAAGAATAAAAGGAATATGGAGCTTACGCAGCTTCTCATCCGAATGGGAAAAATACCCTCCCAGGAAAATAATCCCGGCCAGCCTTTTTTCCTTCACCAGTTCCAGTGCTACATCCACCTCATCCTCATTGGATTCCACATGCCGGATAACCATGGAATATTTTTTCCTTTTGATTTCATCCTCTATGATCTGGATGGCGTCCGCAAAAAAGGGATTGGTGATTCCCTTAACCAGCACAGCAATACATTTTCCATCCGTGCGCTTCAGATTTCTGGCGCTGTTATTGGGAATGTACCCATGCCTCCGGATTGTATCCATAATCATCTTTTTGGTCTCCGGATTGATATCCGGATGGTTATTAATAGCCCTGGATACTGTACTGACCCCCACATTACAGAATCTGGCAATATCCTTAATCGTTATTTCTTCCACATCATGTTCTTTCCTCATACTTTAACATCCATCCCCCAAGTCTGGCGTCATATTTGCAGGCTTCGACAGAAAGCCTGCCTTTATTCTATAAGACAGCTTTGGTATAAGTCAACCCTGTCTGTTTTACCGCGGCTTTATTAACCCTTTACCGCGCCGGCAACAACGCCTTCAATAATATATTTCTGGCATACCAGGTAGAAAATGATAATGGGGATGATCGCCAATACCAGGACTCCCATCATGGCTCCCATATCGATGGAACCATAACCGCCTCTCAGATACTGGACCGCAATGGGAATTGTCTTGTATTTTGTCATATCCAGCACCAGATAAGGCAGGAGGTAATCGTTCCAGATCCACATGGCCTGAAGGATTGCCACCGTGATGCAGGTGGGTTTGAGAATCGGCATGACAATCCGGAAAAAGGTCTGGATCGGCGTACATCCGTCAATCATGGCCGCCTCTTCGATTTCCAGAGGTATACTCTTCACAAAACCGCAGAACATAAATACCGAAAGGCCTGCCCCGAATCCCAGATAGACCACCACAATTCCCAGAGGATTCCCCAGATGCAGCATATCCGCCAGCTTGGAAAGAGTAAACATTACCATCTGGAACGGAACTATCATGGAAAACAGGCACAGGAAATACAGGCCTGTGGTAAATTTATTTTTTACCCTGGAAATATACCATGCGCACATGGATGTACAGAGAATAATTATGGCAACTGATAAAACGGTTATAAACAGAGATGTCCAGAAGGCATCCACAAAGCCTGTCTTTTTAATACCGTTCACATAGTTTTCCAGTCCCACATACATCTTATCCGTAGGAATCGCAAAAGGCTTTCTGCTGATATAAGCCTTTTTCTTAAAGGAATTGATCACTACGAGCACGATAGGAAATACATATACCAGGGATATCAGCGTGAATACAAAAGTCAGAAGACCGCCGTGCTTTGCTTTTCTCGCATTCATTACTGCTGTACCTCCTTCCTTCGTGTGAGCTTATTCTGCGCCAGGGCAATAATCGCCACCAGGATGAAGAATACCACTGCCTTCGCCTGCCCTACGCCCTCCCAGCCGGTACGGCCGTAAAAGGTATTGTAAATATTCAGAGCCAGCATTTCCGACATCTTGGACGGCTCCCCGTTGGTCAAAGCCAGGTTCTGGTCGAACAGCTTGAAGGAGTTGGTCAGTGTCAGGAAGGTACAGATGGTAATGGAGGGCATGACCATGGGAATGGTTACATTCCTCAGGATCTGCCTGGAATTGGCTCCGTCGATCTTCGCCGCTTCGATCAAATCCCCTGAAATATTCTGGATTCCCGCAATGTAAATGATCATCATATAACCGACTTGCTGCCAGCACATCAGGACGATCAGGCCCCAGAAGCCGTATGTTGAGGAATAGGTCAGCGTCCTGTTAAAATACAGCAGTATGCCGTTGAGAAGGAGCTGCCAGATATACCCCAGAATAATACCGCCGATAAGGTTCGGCATAAAGAACACTGTCCTGAATATATTGGTCCCCTTAAATCCTTTTGTCAAAAGCAGCGCCACGGTGAAAGCAAGGACATTGATCAGAATCACCGATACCACAGTAAAGAGCGCCGTATACCACAACGCATGGACAAAGGAAGGGTCCGTGAAAATTTTAAGATAATTGGAAAAACCGATAAATTTGGCATCCGTTACCGTAGTGAACTTGCAGAAGGATAAATAAATTCCCATAATAAAGGGAGCTATGAATCCCAGAATAAAAGCAAGAAATGTAGGGAGCACAAAAATCGGCCAATACCTTTTGATTGCTTTTGCCATTTTCTTTCCTCTCTTTATAATAAGTATACATCTGTTAGTATGAAACAGGGCGGGCAAACTGCGCCCGCCCTTCCCTGAACAACTGCTGGCTCGCAAAGCGCGGCAGCCATTGTTTTATATCTTATTCAGCTTCATTTGCCGCATCATATTCGGTCTTCCAGCCGTCTACGAATGCTGTTACTACATTATCCCATTTGCCTGTTCCCTGAGCATACTCAAGAAGCGCGCTGCCCAGACCGTTCTTCCACTCTTCGGAAGGCATGGTTGTGAAGTTCCATGATACAGGTGTTTTTCCGGCCTTTGTATATTCATCATTGGCAAGAATCAGCGGATTCGTTGACTGATAGCCATCTGCAAAGGTCTTGAAAGGAGTAACAAAGCCCATCTTGTTGGCAAGAGCGTCACGTCCTTCGTCGCTGGTTACTACCCAGTTCAGGAAATCAAGAGTTGCCTGGATATCTTCCGGAGCAGCGTTCTTATTTACACACCAGTAGTTTTCAGAACCTGTGCAGAGTCCCTGGTTCTCTTCGCCTTCCGCACCAATATAGATAGGAAGCATTCCCAGATCCTCATCCGCTACTTCATTGTCTTTAATATCATTGTAAGCCCAGGTACCATTCTGATAAAATACTGCTTCGCCCAGTGCGAATTCAGAAGCGGCGTCTTCTCCGGTCTTTCCGGAAAGAAGGCTGGGTTCGCAGGTTGCATCTGTTATATAAAGGTCAAAAATCTGTTTGTAGTTGTCCAGATAAGTTCCTTTGATTGCAGGTGAGGAGGTAATTCCGTCAGCCTTGTATTCATAATAAACAGGAAGGTTTGCAAGGTGGGTCTTGAATCTCCAGTCGGAAGAAGCATCAAAGCCTGCGGATGTAAATGCGCCTTCTACTCCAAGATCATCCTTATGGGCCTGAATTCCGTCTGCAACCTTTTTGAGTGCGTCAAAGTTATTCAGTTCATCGATGGAGGTGATTTCCGCATCGGGAAGTGCAAAATAATCATTCAGCAGAGCCTTGTTGTAAATAATACCGTAAGTCTCGATAACGTATGCCATACCAAGAACGGAATCGCCTTCCTTCAGCACATAGTCATCGCTTTCGATATTCTTGTAAACATCGCTGTCCTTCAGGTCATAGCAGTAATCCTTCCAGGAAGCGAGGCCTACAGGTCCGTTAACCTGGAACAGTGTAGGTGCTTCTGATTTGGCCATTTCAGACTTCAGTGTGGATTCATAGGTTCCGGATGCTGCGGTAACTACTGTTACCGGTACTCCTGTCTGTTCCGTATATACTGCGGCCAGATCCACCCAGTCCTCAGCCTGCTCCGGTTTGAAGTTCAAATAATAAACCTTGCCTTCTCCGCTTGCTGCGGGAGCCTCCGCCACGCTTTCTGCCGGCTCGGACGGCTCTGCTTCAGAACCTGCCTCCGCCTGCGTATCCGCAGGTGCCGGTGTGCTTTCCGGCTCTGCCTTCGATCCGCAGCCTGCCAGAAGAGCTGAAACCATAGCTACACTCAGTAATGCACTGATCAGTTTCTTTTTCATAATAATCTCTCCTTTTCCTTGAAAAGTGTATTTCCGGAAACGTTGTCGGTAACGTTTCCAATTGCTATGGTTGTATATTACCACATAGCTTTTCTAATTGCAATACGTTTTTGTATATTTACTATATTTATTTTTATTTTTACAATTTCAAATATACACTTTGTATAATTATGAGTTTTTTTCACACTTTTCTCTCGTTTTTTACAACTTATTTTCTGCATTTTTTCATCGGAAATATAACTGATATTTATAATTCTAAACATTTTTACCCGGATTATACAATTAAAAAACGCATAAAAATTCATTTCGCTTTACCGGATATTATATGGCAGAAAAATGGCGCCCGATAAAGCTTCTGTCTTCTCCTTAATTCCCGCAAAAAAAGAAGCCCCCGCTCAGGACTTCTTCTTTCGTTCTTACAGCATATACTTTTCCATGATTATTGCGGCCCCGTCATGGTCGCAGTCATCCGTTATCTCCTTCGCCAGCGCCTTAACCGCAGGAACCGCATTTCCCACCGCCACCGGCAGGCCCGCGGCCCGCAGCATTTCCACGTCGTTACTGTTGTCCCCGACTGCAATCACTGACTCCATGGGGAGCTTCAGGTGTCTGCACAAAAGCTTGAGGCCTTCCCCCTTATTTGCCTCCCGGGCGTTGATTTCCAGATTTCCTGCAAGAGAACTTGCCAGGGAAAGGGGAAGCCGGGAAATCTTCTCCAGAGTCCTGCGGCGGCTGCCGTCATCCCTGAAAAACAAATTTATTTTTTCCACCTCCAGCGGCTTCTCTCTGTAGAAAGAAAACAGGCTGTCCACTCTTACCACGCTCTGCCGGAACACTCTGTCAAACTCTCCGAGGCCGAACTCACCAAGGCGCTGCATATAGCCGCTGTCCATAAAGGGACGGTTTCCCATGAAAAATGAGGTCAGGATATCCTCTCCTTCCACACATTCCATTACCTCAAGCACCTGTCCGGGCGGAAGAGGTATCCTTGCAATATGTTCCTTTTTCCGCAGATCGTAAACACATGCACCGCTTTCGCACACCAGATACTGCATGGACGGAAAGGCATCCAGATAAGCTTCCATTTCCCCGATGCATCTTCCCGTGGAAAAAACCACCTGTTTCCCCTGCCGCAGTATTTCTTCGATGGCCCTGCGGGCCCTGGGCGTTATTTCCTGCCTGGAATTCAGCAGTGTTCCGTCCATATCCAATGCAATCAGCATATACTCCTGTTTATTCATTCATAATCTCCAATCCTGCCGTAATACCTATTGATAGTTTACAATATTTCCGGCTGTTTGTCCCGTGTTTTTTTATGGCAGGGCTGGCGATATGAAAAAAGGAAGGGAACTCGCTTTCTCCCCTTCCTTTGGACCATCACATTCATTATTCCTTTTTATTTTCAAAATAAACTCCGCCGACAACACCGACCACAATAATCACTATCGCCAGAACTGACCAAATATCCCACATCTGCAGCTACCTCCTGTCCGCTATTTGTTTCTTAAACAATACGATAGCATGACAGGCAGAAAAATACGATATTCTGGAAGGTTCTTTAGCATTTTATGAACGTGGCGTTAGCGGCATCTTAGCAAATGCCCTTTTAAGTACAAGACAGCGTCTGGTAACCGACAGATGCACCAGCTGGTTTTTATCAAATAATACATCATAGCCGTTAAAGGTTCCCCTGATTTCATTAAGCTCCACAGGGACTCCCGCCTCGGCGAGGCGATCTGCATAGGCATTTCCTTCATCTCTGAGACAATCAATCTCCTGTGTTTCCACATAAGCGGGAGGAAGGTTCTCCAGGGACGGAGCGCACATGGGAGCGGCATACTGCGGCTTGCCGAAAACGCCCGAACGCAGATACAGATCCCACATCTGCCTGTTCAAATTGGCATTCCAGCCGGGCGAATCCACAAACTGACGCATGGACCAGTAGCTCATGCTCCTGTCCGTAACCGGGTTTATCAGCATTTGGAAACAGATGGACGGCCCATTCTTATCCCTTGCCAGCAATGTAACAGCAGCAGCCAGGGCACCCCCTGCGCTGTCTCCCACCACCGCAATCCTGTCCTTATCTATTCCCAGCTTTTCCGCATTATGGGCCACCCAGACCAAAGCCCTGTAGCAGTCCTTCACCGGTATGGGGTAAGGCTCCCCCAGACGGTAGTGTACGATAACCACCTTGCACCTTATACTTTCTGCATAAACCTGGGCCAGCCGGTGTGTGGAAGGCCTGTCCCTTAATACAAACGCGCCTCCATGGTAATAAACCATACAAGGGGCATTTTTACTTATATTGACAGGCTCATATATGGTTACCCATACCTTGCCGCCGTCCGCCGATTTTATACATTTCCTTTTCCTGCGCATCCCTTTGGCAGGCCGCTGCAGGAAACAGCCGGCCTGGAACCATTTGTTGGCAAGCCATATTTTTTTTGGCGTTATAATGTAATCCCTGAAATCGACGCGGCTCCAGAGACCACCTACATCTTTCAAATCCTTATCCAATGCATATTTTGAAAACATGTATCCCTTGTGCATAACGATTCCCTCTTTACAAATAACACGCTACACTACATTACCGTAATAATATATCATACCTGCGGTTGTAAAATCTACCCTTTTTGCAAATTTCACCTTTTTACACCCAAATTGGACTTTTTATTGTAACCTTCCTACAAAGGAATATTTTTAGCATAATTTGGATATACTTTTTGTACAAAAAAAATGGCAAAAAACCGTCTTTGTGTCTTTCGGTTAATGGAGGAAATATGTTCGGAAAAAAAATAAAATTTGAAATTTGGGGCTTTATATTTACTGCCGTTTTGGGCACACTTCTGCATTTTCTGTATGAATGGACAGGTAAGATGCCTGCAGCAGCCCTCTTTTCCCCTGTTAACGAATCCGTATGGGAGCATCTTAAACTTTTGTTCTTTCCCTTCGTCCTGTTTACCCTGTGGGAGCTTCTGCGTACCTTTCCCGCCCCCGCCTGCTTCCTTCCGGCAAGGACTTTGGGCTTAAGTGCAGGATTGTTTTCCATCCCTTTCCTTTTTTATTGTTATACCTCCATCCTGGGAACCAACTATCTGGCTCTGGATATCCTTGTTTTTTTGCTGAGTATCCTGATCGCCTTTTCTGTAAGCGGATTTATTGAAAAGAAAGCGGCCCGCTCCGCCGGGGAATCCGGCCTGCTGTGCCGGATCCTGCTTTATCTGTCAATTGTGGTATTGCTTGTTTTACTGGCTCTCTTTCTTTTCTTTACCTTTAATCCACCTCATATGCCTTTATTTCGCGATCCGGTGAATGGAAGCTATGGAGCAAGAGCTTATTTGATTAACAAATAAATATGATTTTTTAATCTGTCAATAATATATACTGTAATCCACCTACTTATTTAATTTTCACACGTATAGCACGTATTCCATATTGATAATACGTGCTATACGTGCTATTATATTAATGTAAGGAGGACGTAAGCAATGAAGGACAAAGATTTACTTAAATTGCTCCAACAAAATGGATGGGAAATAAAACGAATACAGGGCAGTCACCATGTTTTACAAAAAGACAGCCAAACAGAAGTTGTACCTATCCATGGTAAAGACGTTCCGGCCGGCTTACTCAACAAAATACTTAAAAGGACGGGGCTGAAATAACCCCTCCTTGCAAGTGATAGAAAGGAGATCATTATGTTATTTACTTATCCCGCTATCTTCCATTGCGAAAACAGTTCCTACTGGGTGGATTTTCCTGACTTAGAAGGTTGTCAATCGTTCGGAGACACGCTAAATGAAACAGTTGAAAATGCAAGTGAAGCCCTTTCCGGATATTTACTTACGCTGTTAGAAGAAGGCGCTCAAGTAGCTGCTGCATCTGATATTCGCAGTATACCGGTTCCGGAGGACGGTTTTACCTCCCTTGTGTCCTGTGACATTAATCAATATCAAGATACCAGAGCCATAAAAAAAACTCTCACTATACCCGCATGGTTAAATGAGCGTGCAACTGCTATGGGAATTAATTTTTCCAAAACTTTGCAGGATGCACTTTTAAACAAAGTTCAATCTAAATAATAACGAAAAATAAAAAATCGTCCGGTGCTGTCAACACCGGACAGGATAAAACAAAATGAGTCATACATGAGTCATTTAAAACTTATTAATTCCTATCACCTTTAATTATTTAAAACAGGCCGGAACTCCTTATTATAAGGGGTTCCGGCCTGTTTTTTATACTGAAGCACGGGGGATTCGAACCCCTTTTAATAGGAAGAGACACATCCCGTATTTATGCTATTTGCCGTAAATACGGGATTATACTTTGCATTATAATACAGTTTTTAGCATCTTAATCGACTTAATTATATTATAACACAAGGCTATGCAACACGAAATGCAACACGGGTTATTCAGTTTTCAAACTTATTTATTGCGTATTTTTGTTTATCTCTTTTGACCTTCTCTAGTTGCTCTACAGGTATACAGTCAACGGTTTGCATGGTTTCAACGTCCGTATATAACCAGGCGAACCATGTATATCCAAACTGACGGAAGCAATAAATATACCCTCTGTGTTGAATCCCTTCCTTTTTATATGATACACAATCGTCTATCTGCAGGACTCCGATGCTGCTGGGTATATCAATTCCAAATTCGTGTCGATGTTTATAAGGATTTTTTATCATAGTATTTCTCCAATTTTAATAGTATATGGAGATTTTTTGTTTTTCTTGCCGAAAGATATTTCCATACTTTACACTCGAACATTTGTTTGATATACTCTATTGTAAGATACATTTATTTTTATTTATTAAACATATGTTCCGGTTATATTTTGTCATTTTATATGTTATTATACGAATATATCAATTTAGTGGGGATGATTCGTATGACTGAAGAAACTATTAAGGAAAGTCTTGGGATGGCATATACTAGGGCTGTTGCTGCATATGCTGGAATGAACATAACGGTTTCTGAACATGATTATGGTTATGATGGAACTTTTATTGATATAGAGTACGATGAAGAGTATAAGAGTTATTCGCCAAGTGGATTTGAAATAAATTTTCAGTTAAAATCCACCGAAAAATTTGAAATCAAGAATGATTTTATATTTTACAATTTACGTGTTAAAAATTATAGGGATCTAATAAAAAATAAAGGTAATTCCAGAATATTAGTGCTTTATTTGATGCCTCACAATAGAGCAGAATGGCTTGTTTCCACAACTTCACATTTAATAATGAAACAAGGAGCGTGGTGGTATTCATTAGAAGGTATGTCTCAAACTAGTAATGAACATACTATACAAATAAAAATACCTTTTAGTAATTTTTTAGATGCCAATACCTTAAAAGATTTGATGCAGCGTGTAAAGGTAGGTGATCGTATATGACCAATGATTTATATAGTATTACAGCACTTACCTTTGAGAAATACATGTTGTTGAACAATTGGACCAGAGATTACAATTTTAGAAATAAAAAATTGATGATTTTCATCTCTCCTAAAGGTAAAAGAATAGCTATTCCAGTAAGTGAAACTTTTGATGATTTTTATGACTCCTTAAAAAGAATACTTGGCACATTAGAAATATATCTCCAAAAAGAGTCTGACGAAATAATAAAAGAAATTTTAACAGCGTACTATGATAGACTAGAATTCCGTATACAATCCCATTTTTCAGAAGATGGTAAACTGCCACTTGGTTATGCGGCGGAATGTATAGAAGGCTTAAAAGATTTGGTTTTATATTCTTCATGTGCTGAACAAAAAGCTCAGCCAATTTGCCTAAAAGCATCCAATAGTTCGAAAGATATTATGAATCGGTTTAAATTAGCCCAAACAGAAGTTGGAAGTTTCATAATAAATATTGATACTAATGTCGTTAAAGAAGGGATTGAACAAGAAACTCTTGAAGTTGTAGATGTAGAAGCACCAGATGAGCATAAGGTGGTTCAGAGAATAGCTACTGCTATAAGTCAGGTTAACGATATTGTTGAAAACAAATCTGATATTGAAAATGTTATCCAAGATGCATACTTAACAGGAATAACCGCTAATATGTGCGATGCTTTACTAAGATTAAAAAATGAGGATGTGCAAATTGATACTACAATACGATATGCATCTGCTTTAACCCGGAAACCAGGAGCCACAGAACAAATAAAATTATATAATTCTCATTTTTATGTAATAAATGAAATATCTAAAAGATATCATGATATAAAATTATATAAGGATGTAACTTTACATGGTTATGTTGCTGAAATGAGAAAAGATATATCCAATAATAAGCAACTATCAATTATTATTGTTACAATAATTGATAGTAAGCTAAAAAAAATTCATATGGATCTAACTGAAGATGATTATCGTATAGCCAATGAGGCACATATGAAAGATTTAGAAATTGAAATAACAGGAGAATTAGATATGAGCAACTCCAGAAAATGGATTCTTAATAATCCATGTAAAATTAAAATTATTGCATAAAGAGGGGAAAAATCCCCTCTTTTTTATGCCCTAATAAGCTGCCCGGTCCGAAGCAGATTAAGCATGTGCGTATTCTGGATTGCTGTACCAGTATACCCCGCAATCCCGTTCACCGCAGCGATCTGCGCCCGGTGCTGGTAAGAGCCGTCCTCTCCGATGCTTTCCAGCGCCCGAGCAATGCTTGTCCCGTGCCAGATGTCCTGGAGATAGTATTCTGGCTCCTGGGCCGACCAGAAAGGGATATAGCAGACATTGAGGTCAACAACACCGCCGATACCGTCCACTCTGCCCTTGCTGGAGTACTGCCATCCAAACAGCGGCTGAGATGGAGCGGGCTTGTAGATATCTGCAGGTGGGTTATCTGCCAAGGCATAATATCCGCTATTGGGATACCGGGCAATCCACATAGGACAGGTAAAGGCATCTGTATCAAATACGCCCTCCTCGTAAAAAGACTTGCCTGTGTAAATGCCAAACTGGTACCCGGCACCGATGATTGTATCCGCCGCAGACTGTATTATGCCTGTTAATACTCCCCTGCTTAATGCGCGTAAAGAAGGATCCTCCACATCCCACCATATACGACCGGTCTTAATGCCATGCGCAATCAGCAGGGCGATAACCCGTTTTGCTTCCTCTACCGCCTGAGTAGGGGTAACTGCATATGTGTATTTGTATACCTCAAATGGGATATCCCATGTAATACAGCCCGCCACATTGGCCGCGAACTGTTTATCAGCGGTGCCGGATTTAACCGTACTTCTCAATATTGCAAAATCACAGCCTGCAGCCTTTACTTTCTTCCAATCTATTACACCCTGGTTGCTGCTTACGTCTATTCCTTTATACATATAATTATCCTCCCAAAAAGGAAAAGGGAGATTACTCCCCCTCATCCTCCGTAGTAAATCCTATAGCCTGTGTCTGCATTGCCATTTCGGGAACAGGTTCTTCCTCTTTGCCGACAGCTGCCACATCGGTCAACCCCTCTCCGATTATGTACCCTATCACCGTTGCTCCTGCCATAATCAGCGCTGTCACCTGTGTGGCCTGATTCTCTGGCCCTCCGCAGGCTACAATCATCATAGATACAAAGGACGCTACAGCAGTCCACAGTTTACGGCTTGTCAGTTTTCTTTTCCAATTAATTTCCTTCATTCCTTTTTCTCCTTTTCCAAATCCTCAATACGGTGATTTGCCACTCTTATTTTTTCTTCCTGCAGTGCGGCCACTTCTTCCAGTTTGTAGGTGCGTTCAATCACATTGTTATGTTTGTCCACACGTTTGGTAAGCTCATCCAGTCTATATTCTACAAGCGCAATCGTCTTACTATGCTGTTCCCGTGATTTCCGCATCTGATAATAGTTGTTAATCATACATACCAACAGCGTCACCGCTGCGGAAAGAATCGCTTCATACATTTTGTTGTCCCCCAGATGTTGTTTAGTCTGCCTGATAAATCTGCCCTGTTATCTCCTTGTATTCAAATTCCGTGATCCATTTTCCCACAGCTGCCGTTACTTTATCTATGTCCCAGAGATTCCGGTCATAGTATCGTTTTACCTTTTCAAAATTCTTAGACATAATTTTTCCTCCTACAGTTCGATCCCCGTTTCCATTGCCACATAATCCAGATTGGCCGCTAACTGTTCCGCCGCCGCTGCTATCCGTGTAACCTTGTCTACTCTCTGCATGGAAACGGATACCTTGTCCACCTTAATTTCGGCAAAGCCGCTTTCCGTAGTCTCGTCCTCTGTCTCATAATCAATGCCAGCCACTACGTCCGGGGTGAACTCTACACCGGTCAGAAGAGTATAGCCGGTATAGCCCCGGAGCAGGTCAGTGCCGACGTAGTAACGCATCCGGGAGGTTGCAGCCAGGTTGTCCCGGAAGGAGCCAATAACAGCATTTACATCCGCCGTATCGGTTTCAATTTTGAGGATATCTCCAGCCTGGGTAACGCCGGATACCTCCATTTCTGTGTCGTTCGCAAATCTTATTTTGTTCATAGATTTTTCCTTTCTCTACGGAAAACCGTAGGTAAAATTTATTTATGGTTTCTCAGGATAAATAGCGATTTAGGTGGGTATGAGTTTGATACGATAAACGGAGTCCCCAGTTATAAGGCAGGTGCAGATGCAGCATGGGTCCCATTTAAGCGGGAGCCAATAATTGAAAAAGCTTCCTTTTCGTGGGCCTATTCACCTTCCCAGACATTTCCTGCAAAGGAAGGATATAAAATCGTGGGGTTGTATGCAGATATTACAGGCATTAACTCACAAAATGCTGTGAACATAAATTTTGGCATAAGCAAAAACTTAGCAGCTGGTAGGATATCAATATCAGGGCAGACCTATGTAAATATAATGGGAGCGTTTTATTGTATTTACGCTTGATAAAGCGGCCTTTATGGAATTAACTCAATCCGTAACATGATATTAGGATTAACCGTATCTCCTCTGTAAAGTACCTGTAATTTATCAGATGCCAAAGAACTTACATCATAAGTGCCATCCGCTGTTATTAATTGAGTGCCGCATGTAACCTGATAACCATAAGGCCCCAAATTTGTAATTCTAATTTTTGAATAATTGGAATAATCAAAATTATTAAGCACAAATGTGGAGTAACGAGTTACGTTGATACCAGAAAATGCCGCAGATGCTGTGCCATCCATCAGCACCAGTGTATTGCTAAAAGGGAGCCATGCATCAGCACCTTTTTGCCGATATACGCCTTTCCCGCCCTGAAGGTCAAACTCAATTTGTCCGTTGGCTAAATCGCTATTTATCCCTTCTATATCTTGCTGAACAGCCGAAAAAGCGTCTGCCGTCCGCTGTTCTAAATCGTTCATGTTGACAGCGTTGATAGCGGTCCCCTCTTCCGACACAACGCCCTCCGCTCGTTCCACGTCCACAATCTGGGCGGCCATCGTAGTCACGTTGGTTATCTTACGCCGTCCGGCATATTCCACCATTCTGTCTACCCATGTTTTCTTTTTAAATGCCATTACAGCAATCCTCCTTCTCCGGCATATATTTCACCGGCATATATAATGTTTTTCTTGTTCCCGACATAAATGTCGTAACAATCTTTCTGAATCTGCTCAATATCATTAAGCTTTTTATAATGGTTCAGGGGTTGTTCGGGGACTTTTGGGGTGGTGCTGCGGTGCGCATAGTCCCTGAGTTTTTGCACCTGTAGCCGGATCCTTTTAAAATCACTTACTCTGGGCAGTTCCCCCACCAGCCAATCGTATTTTGCATCGATGATAAGAGCCGCCAAGTTTCCAATTGTATAGCTGTTCTTTTCTATTCGATTTAAATCTTTTGCGTTCAGCATACCTTTCTCTGTTCGGGCTTCCACGTCTGCCGCCGTCCGGTCAGTCACAAACCACGGAAGCTCATAGTACATGCTGGCTGTATATTCTGACCGGTTCCCGGCAGCGTCGATCATTTCTACCCAGACATGATAGGTGTTGTTCTCCACAGCATCCGCATAGCCATACCACTGCCCATTAATCTCCTGCCAGACTGTATCTATCCCGTTTATGGTACCTGCGACATACACAATGTCGGACGGCACCGCAACCTTTATGTATGCCACATTTACCACCTGCCTTTTTAGGTAATGTCAAGGGTTATCTGGATGCTGGCGCTTGCATTTGCAGGGTTAGGGCTTATACCAGCGCTATTGAGCTGCGGCACAGAGGTATCCACCTTAAACGTCCGGGTTATCGTGGTTGTCTTCCCGGCAGAGTCCCGCGCCGTTACCACGATGGTATTGTCTCCCTCTGCCGCCGTAAATGCCTTTGTAAATGCCCCTGCATCCGATACGGTAATGCTGCCCATGCTTGTGCCATTAAGAGTGGCCGTTACAGTCACAGGGCTGCTTGTGGCATCGTTTGTGGTACCGGCCAGCGTAAGGCTCTTGGTGTTTGTTATCAGGTTGCTTGCCGGAGAAGAAATACTAAGCGTCGGCGGTACTGTATCAATCTTAAATTTGGTAGATATCGCCGTTGCGGAGTTTCCGTCATTATCCTTTACATTAATAGTAATGGTGTGCTCCCCATCTGCCAGTGCTGTCTGTGGGGTATATACAAACTGGTATCCGTTGGTAATTGCAGTTTTTACCATACCCGCGCTGGACTGGTTATACGTATTGCTGTCAATCTTTAAAGACAACGTGGACAGTGCCAGGCCGCTGCCCCCTGTCTCATCCGTCACTTTAAAGGTAATCTGCTGTTTATTGTTAATTACCAGCGCTCCATTTGTGGGAGACACCAGGGTAATTACTGGCTTTACAGTCTCCTTGACAGTAAGACGGAGCGACGTGCCGATAGTTTCGGAAGCCGCATTATATGTTGCCACAGTCCCCGCATCGTTGGTTATCTCCACCGTTACCGGATAGTACCCTCCTGACAGGTTATAGCTTGTGGTGGCGGGTGCGGTTGGGCTGCACACCCATTTGCCCGCGCTGTTTTTGGTGCAGTTTGTCCATACGCCGTTTATCTGCACACGTACTTTGGTTATTGCCATTTACATTATCCCTATCCTCTCCCCGGCCTTAATTTCTCCGGAATAATATATTACTTTTTGGAACACAATCGGTTTATCTTCTATATCCAAAACAATAGATATTTGTTGTTTTTGGTTTACGGGGTTCGGTGTAATCTGGCAGCTGTTAATATATGGTTTATTCATATAACACCCATTTCCTCCCCTGTATAAAGTTCCGTGCCGGTGTAATAATACTCCGACACATATCTGTAATAGCCCCGCAGCTGTGCCGTGGAAATATATCCGCCGGTCAGGTCTGTTTTGATGCTTTCCAGACCGGCAGCATAGCCGCCACGCCCCACAAGAGTGTTTTCCACCGCCGCCCATTGTCCAGGCCGTTCCTGGCCTGCCAGGTACTTGATATTAAGGATAAGGGACAGCTGGTAATAATCCAGGATTGCTTGCGATATCACCCTTGCCTGACTGTAATTAAACAGCGTACCCGAAAAGCTTTTGGCCTTCGGGTTTTCACCCGCCTTAAGCTGCGGAACGGAAGAGGACACTGTAATGTCCTGCTTGCCATACTGCCGACCATAAATGACAACAGCAGATTCAGCCGGCAGCCGGAATATAATGTAATTAGTTTTGGCTTCCACAACTTCCCCGGAGCTTATCCGTAGGCCGGATACAGGGCTGTTAAACTTTACTTCATTCAAGCCAGCAGGGTAGGTGGTTTCTTTCACCAGTTCCTTTTCTTCCGCGCCTTCTGTATACTCCGTGAATTTGATACTCACCTCGCTTATATAGGTATCCTGCTTTGTGGATGTAGAAAACTTCCGGCTCCGCGGGATATCTGACTGTATGAGCCTTGTAGGTTTATATATCCATACATTATCCCGCCTGGCCGTTTCAGCCACCGCACCACATGCAAAGAGTACTTCCCGCAGGGCTTTCCTGCGCGTCTGGATTTTCAACCAGCCGTACAACGGTGTTGCAGCCACATCCTCCGCCACCTCAAAAGGGATGTCGGTACCGGCAAAGATATCTGCCAGTACATTCCCGGCCAGCTCCCCGTTATATACCCGGCCGTCCTTAAAGTCTGTATCATCCAACAGGCCGATGTAATCCGTAGCCTCCATTTTGGCCAGGCTTTTGTCACTGCTGGGGGTAGTTAAAAAGTATCGTCCCAGGTACATCCGCTCCCCGTCCACAACCTCATACGGTTCAATGTGCTGCTTCTTCTGCAGTGCTTTATGCAATCCCTCTGAATTTGCAAGATTAAATTCATTTGCTTTATCTACGAACTGGAAGGTAAGCTTATTAATTTTCAGCGTGTTAGAGGTCGGATCCGTTTCCTCTACCAGGGAGGCGGTCTTGATATCATCTTCATCCCACGTAACCACCACACCATAATCAATTCCCCACAGTTTCACATACCGGTAAGGCAATGCCTTTTGAAACTCTATTTCCAGCCGCCCGTAATTCTCCACCAGATTCCGCGCGTAGTAATCCGGATTGTCAGGTTGGAAGCTCTTGAGGGCTATCATATTCCCTGTAAGGTCATACCAGCGCACTTGAAACTGTAAAGGCAGCTCCCCGATGAAATGAAATGTCAGCCCGGTACTGGTATGGTTTTCAGAAAATAATATGGTAATCACGGGATTATCCAGAAAATTCCCCTCGCTATCTGATAATTCGGAAGACCAGAAGGAAATACCTTCCGGCTCGTCCGGTAACTCAGGCATCGTACCGTCCAGAAGGAAATAATCCTGCTCCAATGTCCCATAATCAGGGAAGGCTGTATTATCCTTAAGCAAAGTTTCCACTGCAAAATCCTGGTTATCCATTGTGGATGGAGTACTATCCTGTAATGCAGTTGTGTCTTTAAGGTCATATATAACCTCAAAACTTGTTTTGCTCATCCAGGCCTCCTTGCTGGTGCTTGTGCTGTAAATTTGCAGGTAAATCCTTTAAACTCGGTATCGTCTTCCAGTATTTTTTCATACTCATCAGACACGGAAGAGATATATGCTACGAAATCATAGGTTCCTGTACGCGTGGGGATGGAAATATTATGGTATTCTACCGGTTCCGTCATTTTGTCCCAGAACGTATCGTAATCCGTATCCCCAAAAGCTGTACTGCTACCTACGGAAAGCGTGTAATTATAGTACACCCCTATCAGTTCCCGGTTCAGGATACCGTCTTCCGTCCGTTCTGCATACTTGTCCAGGAAATCAGCATTCCGCTTAAGGGATACCATAGGAATATCAAAATACATCCCGTCTACGCTTAAGCCCCTTGTAAATTTCATCAGGTCACCCCCAGTACTTCAACGTCATATCCCTGGCGTTTCGCTTCCTGCAAAATGTCCTGCAGGGTCAGCCGCGCGAACTCCTGTGCGTCCACATTCAGGGATATAACCGGATTCAGCCCTCCACTGTAATTACTTCCTGCCAGTTCTTCCCGGACTGCCTGCCGGATAGTATCCAGCGGAGCCTCTATATTCGTCTGGCCGGCTCTCTGGTCCCCCAGAACCGCCAAGAACGGATTTCCACCCCGCAAGACAGCACCTGACGCCAAATGTGGTATATCCGCCATTGCGGCGCTTATGTTTGTAGGGCTGGCTGCCATGAAGCTTCTGGCGGTTGTAGTTTTAGATGTCTTGCCTGCCGTGGTGCCCACCTGCTCATAGCCGCTGCTGAAGAAATCTTTAACGGCCTGTATAGCATCCTGTACCCACCGGATAAAATCTTTGAGTTTATCTATTACAGGACTGAGGGCATTTATAATACTTTCTTTAATATTGGTAAAGGTGAGCGCAACACTCGTTTTAAACTCCGAAAATTTGTCGCCTAATTCTTTTATCTTCTCCTGAATGCCTTTTACTTTGAGGTCGATGCATTCCTTTACGGCATTCCAGACTTCTTCAAATTTTTCCTTCACCGCTTCAAACTTTTCGGTGACAGATTCTTTAATGCTTTCCCAGATTTCCGCCAGGCCGTCCTTCAAACTGTTCCAGATTTCAAGGGCGCCTTCTTTTATAGCTATCCACTTTTCACTGAAAAACAGAATCAAGTTCTCAAAAGTGGTGGCGAACCACTCCTGCAGGGATACCCACAGTTCCTGTATTCCCAGGAGCAGGCCTTCAATCAAATACCGGCCGATTTCTGCAAAAACCGTGGATGGAGAATGGATTCCTAAAAATGCTCTAATAGCTGTAATAACAACTTGAAACAAATCAATAACAGACGCTATCAATGGGTTTGTTTTTCCCAGCATTCCATCCATTACACCTAAAACAATATCCGCTCCTATTGCTTTTGTTTCTGCACTATCCGCAAATTCATCTGATAGAACATTGCGTAATGCTATAATTGCCAAACGCAGTGCTTCGCCTAGTTTTTCGGTAATGCTTTTCCAATCAAGGCCTTCTAAAAATTCACCAATCTTTTCACCAACGTCATCCCAATCCATTTCGTCAAGGAAACCGATTATCACATCTAAAAGGCCTGATAGCATGTCGTGAATGGCTTGTCCAACATCTTCCCATTTAATCTGGTCTAAAGCATTGCCAAACCATCTTGCTATTTGCCTTCCCAGTTCCTCCCCATTTGCGGCAAATCCGCTCATTAATGTACCAACAGTTTCGACAAATGATTGTATCAACTTACCTACGGCTTCACCATTTTTCTTCCATATATCCCCGAGTTCATTGCCTTCTGCGTCCAACTCCATGCTGTGCACAATCCGGCGCATCATATCCACTAAATGAGCAGCTAGTGCCTTAAAATCGATTGATTCCACAAACGATATAACCGCATCCGATATTTTTACAATCCCCTTAATGATTGTTTCGGCAACCCTTTCATAATTCAGGTTATCAAGGACGGTGAACAGTGTTTCTCCCAGCTCTTGGGCAAGCTTTACTAAATCAATGGATGTCACAAAACCGTATACTAAATCAATCAGCCCATTAATTCCGACAATAAAGGTCTGCGCCATCAATCTCCAGTTTATATTTCCAATCGCAGTGTTTATTCCATCAGCAATGTTGTTCCCGATCTTCTCAAAATCGAACTGAGAAAAGAAGTTCGATAGAAATATAAGGGCTGTATTTATCCCCTGCGCCAGAGCATAACCTAATTCCTCCCAGAGCCTGAAATCACTTAAGATTCCATTAAGTAAACTTCCCAATTGTTTTCCAAGTTTTCTTGCCGCCGCTTGAATTTTATCCCAGGGGATGCTCATAAGCATTTCCGTGAGTTTACCGGCAATCATCTTTCCCAACTCTGACCAATCATCCAGGGCAAGGAGTTTTTTTATTTTATCTGCCAGGCCCTTTGTTGTGTCGGATACTGGTACCTCTTCCCACAGATTCCCAGCACCAGCTCCGCCGCCACCGCCAGAATCATTTTTCTGCAGCACATCTAAATCGTCAAATTTGGCCAATGCTCCAGCGGCCTTTTTGGCAGATCCCCCTACCTTATCAAGGGAAGACGCATAATCCTTGTTTTGCTGTACTGCCTTGCTCCACGTACTGGCACCGGTCAGGGCTGCTATCAGCTGCGCCACGGCATTAACCGCCATAGTCACATAATTAATCAACTGCACCAAGTAAGGTATGGCAATGCTCAATATCGGAGCAAAAGCCCCGGCAATTGCATTTTTTAAGGTACTGAGTGCGTTCACAAGAGCCGAAATATTACCATTAAATGAAGAAGAATACTGAGTAAATTTCTTTGTGCTATCCTGGACTCCGGATACCATACTCTGAAAAGCTTTACTGATAACATTGAACACAAATACGCTTTTTACAAGTCCCAGCAGCCTGTCGCCGAAATTACCAGCAGAACTGCCACTGCTGCGGAACCCAGATGTAAGCTTGCTGAATAGTTTCCCTGCCTGAGTAGCTATGAACTTAAAGGCACTCGCTGTCTTTTTCAGAAGGCTCCCTACAATTTTTGCGATAGTGGAAGCAATCGTCTTTATAACAGAGGAAATCTTTTTTACCACCGCAAACACTGCCCCGACAACAGCAAGTACCTTCGATGCCTTCCCCGCAAGAGCAGCAAACTGAGCCACAGTACCACTCATATCAGCCGATCCGAAAACCTGCCTGTTTATACTCTTAAGTTCTGCCTGCCGCGCATCGTATTCTCGGTATCCTGCCGTAACACCGGCCTTTTCCAGCTCCGCGATTTCTGCCTGCAGCTGCTTCCGACGTTCCAGAAGAGAAACTATCCTCTGGTCGGCAACCGTTGCCTGAGCTTTAATCTGAGCAAGACGCTGTTCCTCTGCCACTTGGGCCTGTAGTTTGGCTTGCTTTTCAGCTTCCTTCTGTGCCTGCAGGGTTTCCTTCTGGATCCGTTTCTCTTCCTGCGCCTCAATCCTGCGCTGGATAGCTTCCTGTTTTTCAAGCTCCCTGGCGGCCTTTGCGGCCTCTTCTGCCTGCCCTTTTTCAGTATGCTTATTAAGTTCTGCCTGGTACTTTTTAGCCTCTTCTGTGGCCTGTTTCCATGCCAAGTAAACTTTATCGTAATCAGCATCACCGAAGTATTTACCTTCTTTTTCAAGTTGCTTAAGGGTGTTTGCGTATTCCTCAATGTCAACCCGCATCAGGTTTAAATGTTCAGAAAAATCGGAAGCTGTTTCCTGCTGCTTTCCCTTTACAGCCTCAAGTTCCGCCGTCCACTTGGCAAGGTCTTTCGCCGCAGACTGATACAGTTTGGAGTTTTTAGGGATCCCTAACGTTTCCAAGTCTTTTAGTTTTGACTTGGCAACGTCCACTTCCTTCTCAATATCTTTCAGGGTATGCTGCACCTTATCCGCACCGGCAATGAAATTTTTATTGTCAATACTTGTCTGTACCCTTATCTCTGCGTCATAGCTTGCCATATTCTCACCACCTAACCAAAAGAGCCAACTGCATAATTGCAATCGGCTCTAGGCTCTGTGTTGGCTGCTATTTATTCAATCCCGCAAACCGCAGGAATTCTTCCCGCGCCGGGCTTACTTTGTCTTCTTCCGGATCCTCCCGGTTAATCCTATAAATTTTCTTTGCGGCTTTAATCGCCGTTTTCTGTTCTGTGGACATTTTGGAATCTATCTTCATAGCCCGGATATCCATTATCCGTGTAAAATTACATTCCTCTAAATTTCTCAGAAGCCCCATAAACTCCCAGAAATGCAACTCCGCACTGTTTAAATTGATACCGTACTGCCGCCGGAAGGCTGCATATATTCGCCACTGGTCTACATCATAGTCCATGACAATAACATCATCCTGCTTTTCTCCCTGCTTCCCATCATGATTCCATGTAGACAGGAACCACATTACCCCCTGAACACATTCTTCTATGCTTTCCGGCATATCGTCAAACAGTAGCTCCGCAGCATAAGCAAGGCGTTCTGTCTGGCTGTACTCTGCATCTTCCAGCAGCTGGATAATCTGGATACCCACTCGGAAATCTGTGCAAATCCGATATCCATTCCATTCTTCAGGCAGGTCATCCAGTATGACATTATACTTCTGCTCCTCCATCTGTCAGCTCCCCTGCCGCATTCCTGGCTTTGTAATCGGCAATCAGTTCATCCTTGGAACGCTGCTTTCCTTTCCCTTTACGGTTCCGGCTGTATTTGGTTTTCAGTTTTTCTCCGCGCTCTGCCGCCATACGCTGCATAATGGGTGTCATTTGCTCAAAAAAGTCCATGATCGGCAGTTCATCAGGAATGATATTTCCAAATACCTTCCTGCAGCACCCTTCGCCAAAGACTTCATCAATCTTCTTGCAGCATTCCGTAAATAATTCCGTACGCTTGCGTATCACTTCAACGACAGCCTTTGTGTTATCATCGTCATTGGCGTGGCGTACTTCAAAATCAGCGCCAAACTGGTTCAGTTCTGCCTGTTTAATTTCAAACCAGTCCAGAAGCCCTGTGAACCTCTCAAAAAGGGTTACGTCTGTCAGTGACAGTTCTATGTATTCCCCTGCATCGTTTACTTTTATTTTTTTGACACCACTGTCAGCCTTAATATCACCAAAAAATTCCTGTCCCATAAATTCACTTACCTATCCTTTCCGAACTGGGGCATGACGGAAAGGTACACACCCCAGTATATTAAGTTTCCTTAATACCACATTAACTTTCTGTGAAGGTCTTTGTTGCCACATCAAAGGTTCCCTTCACGGCAGAACCCTTTCCGCTGATTTTAATGCTGTTTACCACATTGCTGCCGGCATCACCACCGGTACTGTTTACAGATACTGCACATTTCCGCTTGTATGCTGTGTATTTTCCATCCTCTGTTTTATCTTTCAGCCGCAGTCTGAGATAATAGGATTCCGCAGCATTACCGGTCGGCAGCTCATCCACCAGCTTGTCGATGCATGTCTGCATATCATCGTCGATACAATCCTGCTTTTCCACTTCCATGCTGGGAGTGTAGGACTTCACGGTGCTGTCACCGTTGGACTGGTTAATCCACTGGTTTGTTTCTTCTTCCGGATTCATTTCCTCACTCATGGAGGAAACACCATCACCGATGAGCGCCCATGTGGGAGTATCCGCACCCATAGAAGTATCAAAATAATGGATAAGTTCCTCTCTTTTCATACTCAATTCTCCTTCATATATTTTATAGCAATCGTAAGCTGATACAGACTGTCATTTTCTTCTGACTGGCCCAGGTAAAAGGGCGTTGTAACGTTTATTTCCTGAACTTTTGCCCCCTCCACCACGGGATAATTCCCGGTAGAATTCTGGGTATCTATCCAGTCCGCTAACGCTTCCCCAAAACTGGAATTGTCAATCCGCGTACTATTGGTCTTACTGGACAGCCGCGCCATCAACGTAAAATGGTCCGTGATAATCTTCCTCCTGGATAGAAAACTCTGCACATTCTGCACCGGCTCCTTTATCAGGGCGTAAGACTTCACATCTGCCGTCAGTATATCGGTATTCACTGTTTTCAGCCGGCTTGCATCAAAACCTTTCAGCCACCGGATCACACTCTCTGATACTGTTGTCATTCCTTCACAACCTTTCTGGCCCCGTCCTCTATCTGCTTAAGACCACCGTTCTGCAGCATCCTGTCTACCCAATACTTACCGCGCATTGGTGCTCCCTGGAAGTTCGCCTGCTGATAATACCAGCGCCGGGCATAAGGGGCATTCCATACAACGTCTGTCCCATTTTCGATGTGGCCACTATCCTGTAGCCTATGTGGGTTCTCATACTTTTCGGCTAAGTCATTCGGGACATACGGCCCTGCAAGATTCAAGACTGATTCTGTAACAAAACTCTGCACCCGGCCTCGTTCTTCTATCCCTAAAGTGTTGATACACTCTCGCAAGTTAAAAGAACACTTGAAATCCATTCCCATTACTTGCCCACCACCTTGATATGCTTAAGTCGTGGCCGGTTCCGGTTATCCGTCACGCTGGTAACTGTAACAACGTACTGATAATCCTCCCTTAGCGCATCAATATCATGCTCGGATTTCACTTCTCGCTGAGATTCCCCCAGAACGAGTATATCCAGTCCGTGTTTACTGTCCAGCGTCCAGCTGGCGGCCCTGTCGTCAGGAGGCAGTGCTGTATACTTCACCGGTTCCGCATAGGCCGGACGGCCGTATGCGCGGGAAAAGTCCACTGTGATGCTTTCAACGCGTTCTTCTGTTTGGACTCCCTTCGACACAGTAAGTTCTTTCTTACCGTGCCGCCATTGAACCCCTTTAATAACGGACCGATGCCAGGACTCCGCTTCTGTCTCCGGGTCCCGGAAGTAGTTATAAATGGTCATCGTATCTGTAAAAAGGATGCTCATAACGCACCTGCCAATCCGGTACCACCCAAGCCCTGCTGGATGAGGGCTATCACCTCCGCATCCTTCTCAGCCTGTGTGGTTACCTTGTAGGTTTCGGAGTACCCGTCATTGCTTGTGGATGCAATCCCCGAACCCATGCCGGCCGCATCCTGTACACTTACCAGATTAATAATCTCGCAGACTGTGTTCTGAATCTGTGTATACACCTGCTCCTGGAAGGGCGTTGCCATATCTGCATCATAAGCAGCCATGAAATTTCTGGCGCGCATATGGGTATATACATCCAGTTTTGCACAGGCCTTGGCGTTAAGTTTGTCAAAATCATTTTCCGACACTGTATCATAAAGGGAGTTGTAATACTCCCAGTCTATGTAAAGCATTTAACTCCCTCCTTTTTTCAGCCGCCAGAGGTTTCCGTTTTGGGCTTAATCTTAATGCCTTTAAGTACACCAGCCATTTTACTGTTTTTGAGCACAGCACCAGCCAGTAACTCAATTTCCCCCTTTTTCACTGCGCCGGGAGCCTGCAGGTCAGGCAAATAAGTATGGATCATCTTACTGCCATCTACGGAAATGCCGTGGAAGGCATTCAAGCCCAGCTTTACAGCATAGATAGAAGTTTCGCCATAAGTGGATGCAGAAGGGGTACTTGTTTCAATTACATCCACTGTCTTCGTACCATTGTAGTACTGTCCCACATCCATCATGGGAATACCGTTGTATTTCTCTACAGTACGGCCAAACCCGTCCACGTTGCGCTCATAGAATCCGGCTCGTCTGGCTGCCGATCTGGTCTTTGTCAGCATATCATTGTTCATAAGCAGGATATCAGGCTTTTCGGCCAGTTTGGAAATAAAGCCGTCCAGCTCATCCAGGAACACGTTGTAATTACTGTCCAGAAGGGCACTGGTGGAAATATCACTTTCAGAAGTATATTCCGTATCAGATCCTGCAAGGATTTTTTTCAGTCCGTCAAATGTACTTGTCACATAACCGGAACCAGAAGCTGCAGAAGAGCCATTGATAACCAGATGATGGAAATAATTAGCCCCCGCCTTTGTTTTTTCTTTTACCTGGAACTCAATTTCATTTACAGCCCCGCTGGTGTTGGCAATAACACGGTCAACCTCAAATGCACCACCCAGGATAATAACCTTTGCGGTTGCTTCTTCCCTTTTGGCTTCATTCGGTGTATATTCTGTGTTTATGGTACGGGTTGCCACTGTGGAAGGCGATTTTAATCTCATATATCCATAGGTAAGGGTAGAACCACCGGTACCAGGGGATACGGAATCGTCAAATGTTAACATATCAAGCAGCAGGGAATCCCGGCGGAACTCGTCAATCACCTGCTGGTCTACTTTGTCGGCCATGCCGACTTTTGCTTCTGCTAATGTTACAGGCATAATTTACCTCCTTAATTTTTATAATGGGCTGCTAATGCATCACCCAAAGTTTCTTTTGCTGTTTCTGTAGATTTTGTCACTGCCCCGATTATACTCTGGGTTCCCGTAGGTTTCGTTTCCGGCTCCCCGAACAGCATTTTGCTGTCTTCCGCTTCTGCCAGAGCTTTCAGTGCCTTTTCGACATCCTCTTTCTGGTTTTTGGAAGACCTCAGGGAATCCATATCCAGCAATGCCATGATTGCCTTCGAATTCTTACCCTTTACACTGGATATACTCTTTTCAAGTAGACTATTAAAATCCCGCGCAGCCAGTTCAGCGGCATGCTCTTCCTCCTTCTTTTTAAGGGCGTCCTGCAGGTCTTTAATCTGCTGATTCTGTTTTTCCAGATCCACTCCGTCAAACTTTTTTACTGCTTCTTCTGCCGTTGTCAGTTTTTCCTGTGCTACCTTCAAATCGTCCTGTGCTTTCTGCAAATCGTCCTTCACCGGCTTCATATCCTTATTATTCAGGTCACACACACTGTCAATCTGTTCCTTTGTAAGCCCCAACTTCTCTAAATCTTCTCTTTTCATTCCCCATTCTCCTTTAACGATTTTTTTAACGAGGTCAATCAGCCTCCGGAACAGACAATAAAAAGAGAGCCGTACAATCAATTCAATTAAGAATTAACTATTCGGCTCTCGGCTCTATTGTCTATGGTTATTATGGATTCCTGCTTACACTTTTTACAGAATCCCGGGAAATTTTCCACCTTCGTGTCTGCCCGGATTTTCAGCATTTTCGGGAACCCGCATTTAGGGCATTTGTACCAAAATTCCTGCATCGGCATCCCTGCCTTTCATAACTGCAATTCATATTATCAATCATTATTATAACATGCAGGAATATTATTTACAAGTCTTATTCAGGCTTTCTATTGCTCTGCACATCATATAAAGCATTTCAGAATACTGTCCAATCTTCTTTTTTTCTTCCGGCGTTGCCTCATCACGCAGGAATTCCTGTACTTCCTTTTCCAGCGTCAGCCATTCTTTCCCGCGCGGCGTGCATTTTTTTATCTGGTGCAACAAACTTTCGCATTTTGTCATACAACAACGTCCTCCAAATTAGATATAAAATCAATGACATCCGTCATATCAAGCGTATCCGCTCCATTTTCCAGTAAATAGGACGAAACCCTGTCATGTAGCCAGGTGTACCGATCAGGTGGCTCTACCGCGAAGAAATCTTTTGCGAATTCCATGTCGCTCTCCGCAAATCCCATTTTTGCATTAACAGCACGCAATATACTAACATAATCATCATATGCTCCCGCATAGGGGATGCCTCTGGATTCACAGATTTCCCGTTTTAATAATTCAACTGCCGCTTCTTCCGTTCTGGAGTACCGGACATAATCTTCCGGCGTATAATAACTTATCGAGCAGGAATGAAGCATTTCATGCCAGCTTGTACCAGTGTCGGCGTCATCTCTTATAAGTATATCACAATTCCATTCCTTTGCGCCTGCACAGTTTTCAAGTTCGCATTGTTTGTTATCCACAATGACTTTACCGCTCCATTTGCTTGCCCGGCTTGTATAATTTGAAATATCCTCACGGATCCCTTCTATCTCTTCCCGGATTTCTTCTGCGCTTCTCTTTTCATGATCCGGTGGGATGGTATATTCGCTTTTTACATCCGCATATTTTTTCCATGCATCCGTTTTTGTAAGGTCTGCCGTCCCACACTCATAACGCATTTTGGTAGTTGCTTCCGGCACTCCGCAGGCCCGGCAGAAGTCCTTATATTCGCGCGTCCTGGCCTTGATTTTGGCCCTTATTTCCGCACTGTCCATGCCTAACGTATCAATGGCTTCTTTCTCTCTCTTTAAGGCTCTGACAGCGCGTTCCATAGCCCGCAGGCGTTGTGTCATGGCGTAATAATCATACGTCTTCCCGTTTACAGTAAACGGTCCCGGAACCGGCTGTTCGTCCGGCAATGATGACATCCCCTCAAACCATACGTATCGGCTGTGCCGACAGTTATACCCATCAAGCCCCAGTGGGTCATTCGGGTGCGCGCCGTCCACACTGTACCCCGTGGCATACCATAAGTCCATGATACGGTCCTGACCTATCCTGCGGGCTTCCTCACTGTAATCGTTACCTGGTTTGATGAAATACACCTTGCCCTGCCATTCTTCGTGGTTGGCGTGCCCTGCGCCTGTGTTACGCGCCCCCCAGTGTTTGGAGACATACACAAGGTTCTCCCCTGTCTGTGCCATGTTTGCATCCGATATCTTCCCCGCCAGCTGGTGACAGCCAGTCCGCAGGGCAAGCCGTGCACCCACATCCAGCTGCATGGTATGGCCGGAAGAATAATCTATGGACCGCAGGCCGCTATGGGCCAGATCATGCACCACATCATTTAAAACCTTTTCCTGTGAAAATGTGCCTGTGCATATCTTCATCACAGCCTTGTCCAGTTCATTCTGATAGGCGTTCTCAATGCTTTCCAAGCCGCTCATAGCCCGGAACCCTGTAGTCTTTGTCAGATTTTTAAGTTCTCCGGCGGTCTGCGCAGAAAAAGCTTCTGTGAGCTGCGGAAGAAAGGAATCATCTGTCAATTCCTTTCCAGCCTGCTTCCACACCCGCAGGTCATCCACCCATGACATATTCCCGGCACCGGCCACAATCTCATTGCCCGCCCGGTATGCCGCCCTGGTAATGTCATTTATCTGCTTCCGGACAGCTCGTTTATATTCCAGCGTATTTTTTGCAACCTGCTTCCGATACTCGGCATCAGCGCGTAGCAGTTTCATGGCTTCCTTCCGTATCCGCGCCGGGCTGAATCCCAGACGATGCATTTCCACCGCCTGCAACTCTGCCGTCCTAGTATACGTAAGGGTCTTTTTAATCCGCCGAGCAATATCCACAATTACTTCATGCTCCAGATACTGGAAAAGCGGCTGTATCGCTTCGGAAATGATTTCAAGCTGTTCTCCTGTCAACATGACCACCCCTCCTTAGTCCTCTTCTTCTCCTGTCGGATCCCTCTCTTCCGCCTCCTGCTGCGCTTCCACAAGTGCCGTGGCCTCCTCCTCACTGAGGCTGTAGGCTTCCATGAGATACCAAATGGTAAGTTGTGGAATGTCAAAGGACAGCGCGTCATTCCGGCGCCGTTCCAATTCGGACTCCTTGTCCGTAATATAGCTGTCGTCAAAATCCACCAGGATTTCCGACTCCAAATTATACGCCGTCCCGTGGAATGTATTGGAAAACCACATCACCGCCCGGCAGATATCCTGTATGTACCTCCTGGCCTCCTGCCGTTGCCGGTTCAATTCCTGCATCTGGTCCTGACGTTCCCCGATGTACTCCGTTGCTGTGGTTATCTGTCCATTTTCGAAACTATACTTTTTCGTCCCATAACCAAACATGAGTGACAAGAGGGAAAGCAGTAGTTCAAATGTCTTTGTCAGGTCATCCACCCTAATAACCGGGTTATATTCTTGAACAAGCCGCTGGTCATCCTTGCCGGGAAGCTTCTGCCCCAACATGACAAATACCTTTTTTGCCTGTTCGCAAGGCGTAATCGGGTTCCCGTCATTGTCAAATTTGCAGAGCATCTCGTTTACCAGAAGCAGTTTGTCCGCCTTGTCCAAATCCCCGAACAGCACGTTATAGCAAAGTTCCAACGCCTTTAGCATTGGAATGGCGTTCCAGAGCTTCGGCAACCCGTACCCTTCCATGCCATCCAGGTTATTGACTTCGGCGTTACGCATCACCGCAAAGGGCTTAACATCCCCCAGGATGGCCGTTGTTGCATACTCCTGTAGCTCATTACCTTTCTCATCAAAAACGTGCGTTTCAGCCTCATAAAGGCCGCTCTCATTAAGCACGAACAGTACAAGCGTGGTCTGCTTCTTGCCGCCTCTCAGGGATGTACCGGAGAATCCCGCTTCCGTCACAATATCATTTACAACAGTCAGCGGAATAAAACAGTCTGCCTCCACATAGTTGAGCCGGATGTCGCCGCCGGTTGCCTTTCCGTTGTCCAGCAATGTAGCGTTGTCCAGGCGGATATAACAAGCCACCGTCCCGTCGGCTGAAGTTTTTTCCAACTGTTTTCGGTACTGTGTCTGAAATTCTCCTGCGTTAAGAATATCGTTCACCGCATCGTTCTGCTCTCCTGGGCCTGCGTTAATCTCTAGTACTTCGCATAGATTTGCATCGTCAGAACAGCAGCGCTTCGCAAAATTAAGCCGTTGCAATTTATAAGCGGTTCCCTGGACCGTATTTCGGCAATGGAAACTTGATATCTCCTTATTTGAATACCAGTCTTCGCATGCTTTTATGTACGTCTGTGCCGTTTCATTTACATCGTATCCCCTCTTTTGCAGGAATGCTTTTACAAAACCCTCCATACATCCTCCTATCTATCCAAATCTATAAGTTGTACAAAATCCAGCCAGGTATAACAGAACCCGTCCCACCAGTCATTGCAGTTTCCGATGTTCTTATCTTCCGGCTGATCCGGATGATCATCATCCCAGCGTAACTTTTTAATTGCGGCAATCAGCATCGGACAACGGCGGTTTATCAGCAGACGGCCAGTATTCAATAGCAGGTCAACCGTCTTCGGCCGCTCGGATATCTCATTCTTCCGGCAGCCGGCAATATTGCGCCACGGCAGTCCCGCCTCCTTGGCTGCGCTCCGCAGGCTATTGATCATTGTGGTGCTGGCAGAATCCGGAAACACCCAATCAACATCCCCATACTGGTCGATTATCCGGCGGTAAAACTCAATGAACTTATCACATATCCGCTTGCTGTCAACCTCTTGTGTCACTGGCAAGTAATCTTCTTCCAGGGGAAGTAGGGTGTGATATTTTATAAATCCCGTTGCAATATATGTAGTCATGGAGCCGTTGCCCCCGAAGTCAATGCCGATAGTGATTTTATCCAGCCACTTCCTGCGGCCTTCCCGCTGTGCCTGTTTGATACGGACAGCGAACCACTCCTGCAGCTGCGCATCGGTGTATAGGTATGGTTCCGGGTTATCCGCAAAGTACCGGAAAATAATCCCTTCGGCCACGGCTCTGTGCCCTAGAATATCCCGGGAATACCATACGGTCCCTTTACGGTATGTCTTGAGTGTGTCCCGCAGCCCTTGGTCGGAAACACTGTAGTTGTCCGCAATTGTGAAGTGCCCGTAATTGTATCCATAGTCCGGATCCGCTTCCTGCTGTTCCTCGTGGTAATCAAGGATGTCAGTATAATACCAATGCTCTTCCTCTTTGGGGTTCAGGTCGTGGAATATCTTCCGGTCGCCTGACGTCATTGTCCGGTCGAATACCTCTTTCAGGAACTTAGGATGACACTCATTGGCTTCAGTGACGTAGGCCATGCCATAGGTGTTACCCTTGATGAGCTTCTCGTCCCCGTCCTTGCCGCCACCGGATACCAGCACAATCTTTTCTCCGGTCGGCGTCTTGACTCGCACACAATCCCTGTCCTTGTACTTTCCCTCACGGCAGCGCCCCTCAAAGTAATTCAGGAGTCCATATCCATCACAGTCCAATATGTTTAACTTTGCGGTCGCGGTGGAGACACCGGCCACCAGATGCAGTTTATTTGGGTGCTTCTCTAGGAGCATACAGAAGATAAGCGTTTGCAGGACGTTCTTCCCGCCACGCTTACCACCTTCGGCCACATTTAACCAGCTGTCAAAGCATCGATATAGATAATCTTCCTGACGTTGACTAAAGGGTGCGGGTATATTCACTTTGCATCCTCCTCATAGTCCTGTATGTTCCGGTTCGGACGGCTGTGCTGTAGGACTTCCGCCAGAGTCTGCATGTTCGTGGCAATCTCTTCTTCCGTAGATTCCCCTGCCTCCGCTTTCTTCCGATCAAACTCTGCCCGATACTTGTCATCCGGATGTATCAGAAAGTACTTTGTCAGCCAATCTATAGCCTTCTGGCGGTCTTCAATCTCAATCGATACGCCATCTTTACCCTCTTTTACCTTTTTCACCAGTTGAGTGTCAACGGTACAGGAATCTTCCAGTAGCACCGATCCTCTGTCAAACTTCACAAGGCTTCCAATATCTGCAAACGCTATCCTCATCTGCAGTTCAACGAAATCCTCTGCTCCGGCGACTATCTGCAACCGCTTAATTTCCTTTAATCGCTGAATTTCAAGCTGAACCTTAATATTCCCTAACAACCTTGAACCTGCACACATAGCTGATTCATAAGTGCAGCCATAAGCCCTTTTATAGCTTTGCGTTGCATTAAATGTCCGGCTATAATAAATACAGAACATCTGTTGTTCTGGTGTCAGTTCGTCGTTCTGCAAAGTCTCCCGTGTCCCATCATCAGCGGGTATACGTGCATCCTTTTTGGTCTGTATGCACACTTTATCTTTTGTGTGCACACCTTTTTCCCGGGACCAGGAATACCTTTGCTTCCAGGACTTTACCGTATTGATGGTGACACCATACTTGGCAGCAATATCTTTATACTTCATCCCCATCATGTAATCCTGCTCTGCATCTATGTAGTTTTCTGCCACCAAATCACCATCCTTCCCGCCAAAAGAAAAGAGCCGACAGGTAGAAGTTATCTCTACTCATCGGCTCTTGGCTCTGAATAAAGTATAACACATAGTTATGATATTTGCAATTAGTATGCACACACATTATGCCACATCCATGTACTGCAATACCGCTCTGTGTACCCTCTGCTGGCTCTTTGCAATGTATCTCTTGGTTGTGGTCGGGCTTGCATGTCCCATAAGCTCCTGAAGGGTTTCCAGCGGACATCCTTTATCTGTCATCCTGGTTGCGAACGTCCGGCGGAATACATGGACAGTGAGGGATTTATCCAAACCTGCCCTGACGCCGATACCCTTTGTTATATTTTCCAGGGCATCCCTGCATAACCGTTTTGGGAATCCGTGATACAGCCGGGTCGTTACGAATAAAGCCGGGTTATTATCCTTGCGGGTATTCAGATAGGCCATTAAATGCAGTTTCGCCCTGGCATCCAGCACCACGGTACGAATTTTATCGGACTTCTCTCCCCGGAAGGTTACTGTTCCCGTGTTGAAATCAATATCGTTTATATTCATGGCAGCCACTTCACCCACACGGACACCAGTGGAGAATAAGAAGTCTATCAAAGCTTCTTCGCGTACATCTTTTTTCACATCACGGACAGCTACTTCCTCATTCAGCGTCAGGTGGATGTTCTCCGTCTCGATATTTTTTATCCCTTTCAGGCTCCGCGTCGGATTTATTGTAATATAGCCTTCATCATGCAGAAACGTGAAGAAAGATGATAAGTTATGCTTAGTATTCACCAGGGTATTTCTTTTGACCTTCTGAGAACGTACGGCCATGTAATACTTCAAATCCTCTTTTGTTATGTCCCGGTAATTTTTATTAGTAAACTCAAACAATTGCCGTGCAGAAAGCATATACTGCTCAAGTGTATTATCCTTACATCCCTCAAGTTTCTTATTGGCATAGAAAACCTTAACCATATAGTCATTATCATCATTCCAGGTGGAAAGCTGGGTACACTCTTCTTCAATCCGCAGGCCATGAAGTTTCTCCCGTAAAACATTGTCCAGCGCCTGCAGCTGAACTGTATTCAGAATGACAGACATTGCGGTAACAATACTCTGTATAACGATTTCTTTGTTGGTCAGATTTGTAGTATTTTCCATATTCTTACCTATTCCCTTCCTGCTGGGAATATGGTATAATAATCCCAGCAACACAGCGGTGCATTGTTCTCTTGGCGGGGGATATGCACCGTATTTTCATGTCCGAATGCAAGTTCGGAACATATGTTCTTTCAATGTTATTTTTTTGGCAGCCCCGGAGAGCTGCCTTTTTCATTTATTCAATTTTTTATCCAATAGATACTATCCCGGAACACATCTGGCTCTGGATGCTGGCCGCACCCTGTAAAGAGTACAGCCACCAGCAGAAAGATAATTATGTATCGTTTCATCCTTTGTCTTTTCGCATCCTTCTTTTAAGTACAAGCTGGCATCCACATACTGGACAGTCCATAGCGTCATACCTTTCCGGTTCTGCTGATTCTCCGTTCATTGCGGCTGCGATTCCTCCGCTCATAACCTTATCCTTTACGACATATTCTGACTTGGGATAAAATACCTTCCCGCATACTTCGCAGGTTATCTTCTTAATATTGCGAGTCTCTTCCGGGATAAATGTCCCTCTTTTCGTCCATTGTCTATTTCTTCTCATTCCGTATCTCCTCTCTTGTTAAATTTTCATTTATTGTTGTTTACGAAACTCTCCAATGCATGATAAAAGTTATCGGTTCCATCTTCATACCCTTGTGAGTAACAATTTTTTCTTATTTGCTCTTCTGACTTAGCAGGATGTTCTCCGTATAGTTTTGCAAAACGATTCCCGTCCTTCACTTCTTTCATTCTTTTCAGAATCTCTTTTTTTCTAATAAATCCTAACATTTTCTTCTTCCTCCTAAATCCTCATTTAGCCAGCATATCAAGAGGGAAATGATACACCCTCCCATCTGCTTCGATGACAAATATCATGCGCCCATAGGGGCTGTTTTTAACAGCTGTAACAATCCCCTTATGACCGTCTATACATACAGCAAAATCACCAATATCCGGTTCTTTCATTTTCGCTTTTCCTCCATATGGAATCATTTACAGGCTTTTCTTTTTACTAAATTCTTCTCTAAACCTATCCCTGACCCACTCTTTGTCATAGTCATATCTATCAGCAAAACTATCACATTCATTCAAAACATAATCAACAAGGTCTTTTACATCAGATACAGCTTGTTTATATATGACATCAGCTTTCATGTATCTTCCTCCTTCAAATTCTCACTTTTAGACGATGTTTCCGGCAGTTCATGGAGTGGACACCAATCCGGTTTCCCTTTACGAGGATGTGGCTGTGGCCCATGTACATGGCAACTATAACCAGTAGATATGGGACACTCTATGCAGTTATCCGGCATATCAATAATTAATGCTGCTTTCATTCCTTCCTCCCTTAAAGTTCAATTTAACCGCTCTATGCAATCCATGCTTCCGGCGGAAGCGTATCAGTGTACCGTTCCCAGTCTCTGGATTCTTTGCTCCAGTCATCCCTGGTCCATCTGTCCATACTGACTGCCTCGTACAGTTTTTCAATTTCCTTAACCGCCTGTAAATAACCTGTATTTTGGTCGCGCAGTATATCGATCGCAGCTTTAAGGTTATCATATCTATTACGTAGACCTATATACGCCTGATACACTTTAAGGCACTGCCTGTTCGCTGCAATTAAATCATCTTTGGTCATTTGCTTCAGTTTCTTTTTAGCCTCATCTTCTGCGAAGCTATCCGTACAGGAAAGTCCAAAATAATCCTGTTCCCATGAATCCCAGCCTAACAGTCCCCCTCCAGATTCCCCTGCGCCTATTGCCACAAAGAAGAGGTCAAAACAGTGTGGTACCCATTCTTCTTCTAAATCAGTTTCCATTTGTTCGCATTCAGCGCATAAATCTCCAAAGGCCATCTTAAATTCATAAGCTTCATCCTCATCTCCAGATAGGGCGTTGATGAGAGAATCAGTTCCATCTTCTGAATCCGTATACCAGCGTATGTCATTACACTCCCCTTGTATGTCCCACAAGTCTTCTTTTATTTTATCAAGATTTAAATTTTTTACGATCGGCTTCTTATATCGAAGATTTTTTGCTTTCTGCCGCCGTGTTTCATCAGCATCTACCATTCCTATTCCTCCGTTAAAGGGTTATTTAATCTACTCGTGATAGAACATTTGTAACAACTGTAAACGCCCATGATATGCTTTATCCGCCTGCTCCATAGCCGCAGTATATGCATTTGTAGCGTAAGTCAAAAGATTATCTACAGCTTTCGCACGTTTCTGACTTTCCTTCGATATGTATCCCCCTACCAGAATATCATTAAGTCCCTGGCGGCTCAGGCCGGTTACTTCACATAACTCATTTACCGTCAGGTCAAAATTGGCAGCATATTCTTTCACGGTCATTTTCAAGCACCTTCTTTCTTGACATTTTCATGTCTTTTTGTCATTAAAGGGTTATTTACAAGTTTTCATCCAGCCATCTTAGCTGTTCTTCCGATAAGCCATATTCCATTGCTACCAGCCGTGACTGCCATAGCTGGTGGGCCTGCCACATTGACATGTCACTGTTGTGAATCAGGCGCCGAAGGTAGTCCTGGTATTCCTTCATCGGTTCTGTGTCCATAAGCTATCCCTCCTTGGCAATTGTCTGAGCATTTACTCCGTTTACTTCAATGTGGTCATTCACGGTGATAACCAGACATTCCTTACCGTCGATAATCCTTGTTTCAACCAGATCCATCCTTTCGGGATTGACTTTGACAACAACATCCGGTGTCTCAATATTGAATTTTTTCCCTCCGGCAATGTTTGTGGCAAGAAGGGAAGCTTTTTCCCCAGCAGCTGCTTCAAAGGTCTGGTCAAAGGTTTCCAGTTTCTCTTCGGGCACACCGCTCAGCTCAAACAGGCGTTTCACGTCCGGTTTGGTCAGCACCAGCGGATCCGGGGAATCCTTGGTTTCTTCTACCATTTCCGTAAGGCGTTCGTGGATATTCTTTACTGCTTCATAGTCGCATTTATCACCCAAGACATCCGAAATCAGCATATTAAACGCATCCCTCTGGCTCTCCGCCGATAACTGCATCTGGCATCCAAACACGCCCTGTACAAAATCCGGTTGCAAATCCTCCGGCTTGCGGGAACTGTACAGCATTCCATGGATGTCCGTCCCTCTGTCATTAAATGCCGGGAACAGGAACCCGTGCATCGGTTCCTCCACCACCCAGTCACGGATCCGATTCTCAATCCGGTTATCTTCTGCCTTATAAGCAAGGCCAGGTTTAGAAAGCTTCACTGGGCAGATGCTGCACAAAAAGTATTCATACACATCGTCCGATGCATCAAACATTTCCGATCCGTCTGTAGATTTACCAGGAATATCATAAACTCCATGAACCAGAATTATGTAATATCCTTCCTGATAGAAATAGTTTTCAATAATACTCTGGTAGAATTCTTCCAGCAGTTCATTATCACCGAGACCACTCTCTCTGAGCCTGAGGAGAAACTCCTGGGCTCCACCAATTTCTTCCTGCTTCCGCGGGAACTCCAGGTCAATCAGGTTTCTCCCCAGACTGCCGGATAAAGTCTTCTGGAAGATTTTGAAATACTTAAAAACTTCTTCTTCCGGAAGAGAAAGGAAAGCTTCCCTCATTTGGGTTCTGATATTTTTCTCGCCGTCCACATAGCAGCCGCAGATACGGGTTAGGGCTGCTCTTTCATGGCAAAACTGTTTCTTTATTTCTAAAACTTCTTTTTTATTCATGATTTCTTCCTCCGTTTAAACATTTCCTGTGTATATAAATCTCTGTTCTTCTTTTGGTTCTGATATACTCAAACGGCTCTCCCGCCATAATCTCCTGACCGCATTCCATACAGTATTTGGGTATATCTTTTTTCTTCTGTTTTTTTTTCATCGGACATCAGAACACCCCTCCTTTAACCGCACGTAATAACTCTGCACGGCTCCAAATTCATCCCTGAATAGAAGTTCCATATCTCGGTCCACCTTCCGGTATTTCGCCTGCAGGGCAAACCCATCGTCACAAAATTGCTTCCACTGCTCATCCGTCAGTTTTTCATATCCGTATTTTTCTGTCAGTTTCCAGATATCACGGTGGATATTATATATTACGGTTCTATTATTCACTGTTCCTCCATTTTCCCGCTGTTTAGGATTTCATAGGCCTGTTTTAGTTGTTCCATGGTGAAGTATCCAAAATGACAATCACAGACCGGAATACTCATTAATTCTGCCAGATGAACATATAACCTTTTTCTCCGTTTCGTCCGCCCGGCTCCAGAAGCTTTCCACATGGAATCAAACAGAGTATGGCACTTGACCTTCATATTTCTCATATCAGCGTCGGCCAGAATTCCCATTGCCTTCTGTGGCCAGGGTTTGTGTGTACCAACATAGGCACCACACTCTGTACAGTAATAACAGTAACCACTACCGTACTGCCGGCCATAGATTTTCGCATTGCTTATATAAATCACCTTTCCATTGCACAAATTACAGGTTGTTGGATACAAATCAATCATATAAACTCCTTTAGTTACACTTTTCTATGCCGGTTACACCACAGTTACACTTCCGGTTACACCAAGAAACCTAGTGTTTATGCGGCGGTTACACCGTTACACCATTTTTCATAACTCCCTATAGGGAAAAATTTTTTTATTGAAATTTCATATTTTTAATTATTCTGTATATATATTATGGATTTTTTGGTGTAACTGGTGTAACGGTGTAACTTGCCCTCAAAAACCCTGTATTTATGCGGCTTTCCGGGTTTTGCAAAGGTGTAACCGGCGGTGTAACTCGGTGTAACTTCTTATTTGAATGGCAATTCTTCATCCTCTGCAACCTCCTCGAAATCGTCTTCCGGCATTTTAAGCCAGACACACCGTATTGCCTTGCCATAGAATTTTTTATTCTTGGTATTCTTCCCCGCCTGCTGGACAATCAGCCCATTTCTTCCCGCCCAGCTCAGAAAAGACTTGCCGGAAAAATTTCCTTTCTCACAGATACGGGTGAAGGCATTGTTCAGGATGATAGCATACCCATTTTCGATACATCCCCAAACTTCCCCCTTGTAATCCCCGGTGAAGGAATCAGGCTTAAATTTGTTGATATTTACCTCGACTTCACTCAGGATAAAATCATAGGCCCGTTCATTCTCACTCAGTTCATCCCGGTTTATCAGAACTTTTTTGGCCTCCTCCAGCGGTATATACTGCCCGTCCTGAAAGAGATAATCAGTCACAATCCTGTCCGCCGTCAGGACTATGGACAAAGATATGCTTTGCTTCTGCATTTTCTCATCGTCCCGTAGCTGCTCCTGGATGTCTGCCTGTATCTTCCGGATTGTATCGGGTCCCAGCCTTTTCACAACCTCAACAAAATCTTTCCCGGCAAAACCATAATGCTTTTTCAAAATGTCTGCTGTAAGCTGAGGGTTCTGATAAACCCTTTCCCCGCATTCTAGTTCCAGGATTCTGTTGATAGCGCCGCCCTGGCTTACGTAAGACGCCAGAGGACGTTCCCCGTTCGTAAGGATAGTATTTCGCCACCGGTTTTCACGGCTCATTCCCAATTCTTTATTGGAACGACTCTTTCCTTTTCCGGAACAGAGGTCATATACCACACCTTCAAAATTATCCCGGATTCTGGCAGATGTTTTACTGGTATCATCAAGCATCATTGGAAGGTTGTTCAGCAGATCCGCCCGGGCTTCCAGAGCAACGTCTGTGGATTTAAAATCCCCTATGTAGCCGCTCTCATCTGGATTCGCCCACACCGAGCAGGCCAGCATCAGGCTCACGGTCTTGCCGCCTTCCGTCTCTCCCCACAAATCTACGAAAAAAGGAAGTCCACCAAGGATAGGAAGAAGAATGCTTGCGAAGGAAGCTGCCAGCATAAATTTAATTTCTATGCGTTCTGAAGCCCGCAGTTCCTTCACATGGCTGTACCACCGCTCCCGGCTCCCATGTTCTTGTATACTTTCAAAAATCTGCTTAAAACGGCTATCTCCGTCAAAAATAATGTCTGTATCATAAGGAATAAAATCCCCCTTTATCCACCCCAGCTTTGAACTGGAATACTGGACTGCTATAGACTCACTGTTCGCATTTTCCACATCCGACAGATACCGGACCAGGAGCCGGGCATTTTCGCTTGTTACGGCAATGCCACGGCCAGACAGGGCTACTATTTTGTTGGCGGATGTAACCAGGGTTTTCGGTACGATTATTTCCTCCCACCGGCCGTTCCGCTTAAATGCAATCTTCAGTTGTTCCTCTCCCGTTTCAAGGTTCTTCAGGCGCTCAATCGGCAGGATTGGATGGTAACAGGCAACCACATCCATGGTACCGGTATTCTGTACATAGATACCGTCCTCACGGGCTATCCAGGAGCCGCAGAACATATTGTCATAAGGACCTATGAAGTTAGTCCAATTATCCAGGGAAGAAACCGGCTTGTTCCTTGCGGCCTGTTGGAGCTGCCGTTCCATCTTTTTATATGCTGTTATCATTTTCCCGAACTTCGCTTTCACTCCAAGCTCTGCGGCCCGGTCTTCAAGTGTCAGCAGCACTTTTGCTTTATGAATTTCATCTTCATCAGAAAATACTTCATCAAGCACTTCTTCTGAATACACCTCTTCCGCAGTCATGGAGTTAATTCCTTTCACCCGGCATCACCTCTTTTCGTTCAAATATTCCAGCTTATATACTGCCAGCTGCCATGCGTTGTACGCTTCGCACCACGGGTCTGAAAGCGGTGAATACATCTGCAGGCAAATCCACAAATCATTTGTCTGACGAATAAGCTGCTGCTTTTCCCAACGTTCCTGCGCCTTCCTTTGTTCTTCTGCTTCTTTCTGTTTCTGCCGCCGGTACGCCCGCAGGCGCCGGCTGAAGGGAGGTTCTTCCTGTTCTGGGTAAGTCCCTCCAAGGGACAGGAAAGCTTCTTTAAATGAAATATCCTCCATTCGCTGGACGAAAGTAAATATATCTCCATTCTCCCCACAGGCAAAGCAATGGTAGTCCTGGTCATATATCCTCATAGACGGCTGCCTGTCGCCCTTATGAAACGGGCAGGATATAAATCCCGCCTTGTTTGGCTCCGGCAGCCCGTAGCGCTGGATGACTTCCTTCATTGAAACACTGCCCTTAATCTCTTCCTTAGTCATCCCGTTTCCCCTATACGCATATCAAACTCGCCGCGCTCCAGCCGTTCTTTTAAATCCCGTTTTAAAATCTCATAGATCAGCACTGGAGTGGTTTCCTCTTTGCACATAATCAGCTGCAGATTATAGCGAATCTGCCATGCCAGGATGGAAGCCAGGAAAGCCGCCGGATTATATTTGCTGCGGTATTTTCCTGCTATAAGTTTCTCCCAGGAAGCGTTTTCCACCAACAGGTAAATACGGGCACCGTTATTTCCGGCACGTTTGAATTCTGCCTCAAACCGCTTCCTTGACCGGGTAAAGCACCCAGCCAGTTCGTCCAGATCCATCTTCCGTTCCACCGACAGCGGCACCTCTATTTCGTGGTCAGAATACTCCATGAACTGCCTGCCGTCTGGAAGGACAAAGTTGTAAGCATAGTCACCATAAGACAACGCCTGGTGGACATGGGCACAGGGAAAGCGACTGTAGCGCTCCCTGGCCCGTTTTGTATCTTGCTCCCTGGTATCCACCAGCACTACCATAGACTGTAGGCAGCCCTCAATCTCAAAATGGTTCATGTCATCCCTCATAAAAAGGCAGTTCTTCATCAATCCCGTCCGGGATATTCATGAAGCCATCCCCCACTGGTGAAGAACTCCTACTGCCATTCTGCGTCTTTAGAAGGGTGTCCGCCGGGACTTCAAATTTTCCGGAGCGTATTTTTTCAGCCTTTACCAGGCTGTGGCAGTTCGTATAGAATCCATGTCTGCCGTCAAAATCATATTCCTTATTGTTAAAGAGGGCGCCTATCACCTTGCCTTTAAATGTCTGTTCGTCCCAATTCCAGTGATATCCAGCATTCGATTCTTCAAAGGCAGCAATGACAGTTTTGAACCGGCGCATTGTCCACTCATCCTGTTCGCTGCCGTCATCTTTAGGCACCCGAAGCCTATATGTACCTTTCCACCGTTTATCTTCTCCTGTCTGGGCCTTATAGTTTGCCGTGAAAAAACCTTTCTGTTCCCCTTCTTCAATATCAAAGGACAGGAGGATTACATCTCCCCATTCATTCTCCTGATACTTTACATCCATGATTTTCAGCACATACCCCCCAACCGGCAGCCTTTCACTGTCTGAGTATGCCTGAACCTGCGCATAACCATTTAACTGTTTCATATCCTAATCCTCCTAGTATTCTTCCAGGGCCGCAATTACGGCCACAATGTCATTATCGATTTCTTTCTCCGAAAATGCCCCCATAGGGCTTTTTGCTGTGGAAAGGTTTGCCTGCGTTTCAAAGACGTACCGACCGTCCACGCACTTACTGAGCAGGACAGTGGAGAACTTGCTTTCCAGTGTAATCTTGTCCAGTTTTCTCCCAGAAGTCTTAATGCGGGTAAACATATATCCATTCTCATCATGGTCCGTCTGGGTATGAGCTATAAAAACAATAGTCACATCATCCCTCATGGTAAGAGAATAGTCGATCAGGTCATAGATGCTCTGGGCTAAATCCTGCCATTTGTCATAACCCTTTTCCTTACACCTGCGCATTTCATCCGCCACCATCAGGCCGTTAATTGTGTCTATAACTACAACTTTTATGTGCTGCATATTCTCCTGTTCATTAACTTTCCTCAGTGCCTGAAGCGCTACCTGCGGGAAATCCGTACGTAGGTAATTCTTATTTTCCGGATTAAACTGTGTTTTCCATCCTTTCCAAGACAGCCCTTTTTTGTCGCAGTCGATATACAATGTTGTCTCCGGATCTAGATTTCTCATAGAAGTCGTTTTTCCAGTACCGGATTCTCCGGCAATGCAGATTACATGAGCCATGTTATTCCTCCATTTCTATTACAGTGTTGTCCGCCGCATACTTAATCAGGTTGGAAGCCATTTCTGATATACTCATCCGGGCATTATATGCCAGTTCCTGCAGTATCACGGCTGCTTCCGAATCTATCCGGATTACACCAGAATTCCGACCAGGCGTAATCGAAATTTGTGGCTTTTTTACCTTAATTATATTGGCCATTTTTACACCTCCTATATTGCTACCCGGAAGATATCCCTGGCGGCATCCGCTATACAATCGTCGCAAAAAAATTCCCCATCGATTTCATAGCAATCATCAGCATAGTTTTCGATATCTTCCCGATAAATCGATGCCCCGCAACGGGCACAAGTAAAATGTTCTCGTTCATGTCTGGACCAATCAGGTTCAGCTATCATTCTATTCTCAATATGTTCCGGCATTTTTCTTCCCTTTCTCCGTATAATCCCGGCAAACACTGTAAATTTTTGCTCTGCCCTGCTCAACTCCGGTCTGTTCTGTGCCTATATGCAGCTCTGGTTTCAGACACACACCGTTCTGGTTGTGGTGGCAGGTATTATCATTACAAAATATCAATTGCATTTACATTTCCTTCCGTGCTATAATGCACATGTGTTTATTTATTTGTGCTCCGTGTCCTGTCCCCACAGGCCGGAGCGTTTTTATGCCGCTCATATTTCCTTCACGGGATAACAGCGGCCATCATTGATCAGCCAAGTTATTCCCTGCTGTTCGTACAGCTCTAGGGCTTCTTCCAGCGTTATTTCCTGCATCTGCTTGTCCTCCTATTTCTTCCGCGGCCATGCTACCGCAATGATTAATACAACTACCTCTGTGATAACCGTGGCTATCACTCCACACCAAAACTCAGGTATGTACATCTTTTTACCCTCCTTCCTTTGGGTTCCTTCCAAATATTTGCAAAATCTCCGCATCCGTGAAATGCAGGATATCATCTATGCGCCAGAGTTCACCCAGATTAAACATTTCCGGCATCCTCTTTTTTTGGCCTAAGGTATTTACATTGATCGCACTTTTAAGGTCTGCATTTTTGAGTGCTTTTCTCTTTATCCCCACGTTTATAATGCATCGTACTGTCTTTTTACGTTCTCCGTATTTTCCCAACTCAGATGTCTTCGGCATGCTATTCACTACCTCCCTTTTATTTCTTGATATTTTTTTCCTTCCTCCCTATAATTGACATACAGGCCGTTGCAGCGACCGAGTACAAAAGAAAGGATAATTGTCATGGAAATAATTGATTACAACTTAATAATGAGCATTTCCAGAGATATCACATTAAAAGCACTGGACAAAGACCTAATTCCTACAAATGATAAGGATATATCGGAAACAGCTCAAAACATTGCTCAGTTTTATGGGGAACTTTCTGACGCACTGTCTAACCTCAAGAATTAGAAATAAAGGCTCTTGCCATCCCCAATAAAGCAAGAGCCTTTATTGTTTCAGCAACATAGTTAGATAGTATTTCTCCCTCTTGAATACTTTTGCAAATGCCTAAGATTGTTTTATCAACAGCATTAAGAACATCGTACTTTTTTTCCATCTGTTCTATTGCTCTTGCTTTCTTCTCTTCGCTCATTTTTTTCACCACCTTTCAATATTTACCTATTGATTTGTTCGAACATTTGTTCTAAAATCTAAGAATCAGATTTTAGTTCGGAAGTCTCTGTGTTAAAACGTGAAAACAGATACTCGTGATTGTATTTAGGGAAAAGGACTCTTTGGATTAATATAGCGTCATCATATAAAAATCCACTTTTTGTCTCCCCGTTGACAATATCGCTCACGGTTTGATACCGGCATCCAAGCAATGCTCCAATTTGGGCAAATGTTACCCGTTCACTCTTCATGGCATTTAAAAAATTATGATATACAAGCACTTATCCAACCTCCTTTCAATTCGTAATTCCGAATCGGATAAGTGAATTATATTCCCTATTCAGTATTTTGTCAACACAATAAATATTGAATTCCGAATTTATTCGTTTTTCAGAATATTTTATGTTTACAAAATTCGGCAAATGATATAGAATGTAATTATCAAATGAATGGGGTAAGTCATATGGAAAAAGCCAGAATATTAGATAATTTAATTAAAGAGCAGGGGTATAATCTTAAATCATTTGCTGCAAAATGTGGCATTCCTTACACCACTCTTTATGGCATAATCAAAAATGGTGTGGGTAAAGCAAGTGTTGATAACATAATTATAATTTGCAGAAACCTTGGTATCACCGTTGAGCAGTTAGAACAAATGGCTGATGGAGCAAGGGATGTTCAATATGAACCTACCTATGAGGATGTAGAAAGACTTATTGCTCGTAAAGGTAAAAAGATGACTACAGAGCAAAAAATGAGACTAATCAAACTATTATCTGAAATCCAATAAAAGGACTGATTATAGTTGAATTACAGTTTTATTTTAAGCAAAATACTTTCTGTTTTGGAAAAATGTGCAGTTAATTCATTTCCTATCGATTGCGCGGAATTAATAAGCCAGTACGGATATAGAGTATTTACCTATCAAGAACTGAAAGCTAAATCACCTGAATTGTATGATATATGTATCGCCTGTTCTGATGATGCTTTCAGAGATATGGCAACAAAAACTGTTGCCTACAATACCGAGGCTTCCAGAAGGCGTGTATATTTTTCGCTCGCACATGAACTTGGGCACATCGTATTAGGGCATTTATCAGAAACCAAAAAGACTGAAGCAGAAGCTAATTTTTTTGCCAGTAATATATTGGCTCCTCGAATGGCTATTCATTATGCAAGATGTAAAAACGAAGCAGATGTTGCACGCATATTTGAGGTGAGTTGTGAAGCTGCGCAGTATGCTTTTGATGATTATAGGCGGTGGAGAAGGTATATTGTATCCAGACGGAACCGTATGACTTCGTTGGATCGTGCAATGTATTATCATTTTTATGATGATAGTCATAAAAAATTTGTTTACTGTCGCAAGGAATGTAGACATTGCGGACAAGAATTCGTTAATTCTGAATGGCGAATATGTGAGAAATGTAAAAGAATTGCTGAAATCAGAGGAAATATGTATGACAGCAATGACGCTGATATGAAAATGTTAAATAAATGGATTTACAATATGTCTAAAAAGCAAGGGATATTATAACTATAGGGGGATGACTATATGCCACTTATTAACTGTCCAAGATGTGGAAGACAGATATCAAATAGAGCAGTTCAATGTCCGGAATGTGGATTTCAATTTCCTCCAAATACAGGCACCTTTTCCAAAGATGCTCTAATGCATAATGTAATACCCACCTGTCCGGATTGTGGTTCTCCTGATATTGTTTATTCCACAAAAAAAGAGCCGATACCGTTAGATATTGGTACTGTTATTGTATATATATTGTTGGCTTTGACGTGTTGTGGTTTACTCGTTATCATTCCAATTTTGTTATCTCCAAAAGAACGAACTGTCACTTATGCAACTTGTCGCAAATGCGGATATCACTGGAACATGTCGGAACATAATATTGTTTCTCGTGGCAAAAATGTACAGAGCAAGGAAAAACAGAAAGATGGACTATTGATCGGAATACTCAGTATTACAATCTCTTTAATCATAATATTTATATGCATCTTAATTTACAAAAGATAATCTTAATAATATATGGGGGATTATTATGGGATGGAGATTTAGACGCAGTTTTAAAATTGCTCCTGGAGTAAAAGTCAATTTTAACAAAAAAAGTTTAGGTTTAACAATTGGTGTGAGAGGTGCGCACTATACCCTAAATACAAAGAGACAGCAAACTTCTAGTTTGGGAATCCCAGGTACGGGGCTATATTATTCTGAAACAAAACGTTTATCTTTGTTAAATGAACAAAACAGAAATTATGTAAAAGCAAATAAAAGCCTCTCATTTTCTTTTGCTTTATTCTTACGAAATACTATCGATAGTTTGCTAAGCTTATTAAATATGGATAATTGGGGGACTAAAAAAAATATATCGTATCGACCGGAACCTCAATTCATATCAGCTAATATAAAACGAAAGTCACAAAAAGATTGCATTACAATAATCCCTGATGATAATACAATATTAAATAATTTATGCACTATTATTCCTGAAGTAAATATATCTGCTTGTAATAGCACATTAGACACAAGTTTTGAAACATCGTCTAAAGAAAACGAGATATCTACTACTGATACTGAGCCCGAGAATGCTAAAGCTAATTCTGATACAGCCTTGGAACCGCCTCCATATCGCACTCCAAATACAGTTCAAGGTAAGCGAGGAATGTCCAAATCCGAGTTAGATGCCTTCTTATGGCAATGTAATAGTGTTTGTGACGCAAGAGATTACCCTGACACAAATTTTAATATGAGACTAGATAATCCAAATGATTTATTAGAGACTGGTTATTATTATGCAATGAAAGATATTTCGGATAACAAAGAAACCGATGATTAATATAAAAAACCGCCCCGATGCTACCAACACCAGAGCGGAATCAATTGAATACTGTACAGGCCGGAGCCGGTAAAGCATCCTCTAAACAAGAATATTTTACCACAAACCTCCGGCACCTGTACAGGTGTTATTTTTATACAAATTTTTAGGAGGTATACCTATGCCAACAGCAAAAAAGTTACCATCAGGTTCCTGGCGCTGCCAGGCCTACGATTACACAGATGATAACGGGAAAAGACACTATGAATCTTTTACAGCAGATTCGAAAAAGGACGCTGAATTCATGGCGGCTCAATTCGCTATGGAGAAGGAACAGCGCCGGCACATGTCTTCAAACTCTCTGCGGAATGCAATCGATGTGTACATCGAAACATCTGACGCGATTCTATCTCCCACGACCATTCAGGGATACCAAAAAATTCAGAACAATGCCTTCGCAGATATCATGGAACTTCCACTCAAAAAACTGACCAAGCAGAGACTTCAGGACGCAGTCAACCTGGAAGCCAAACGTCCGAACGCCAAACGTAAGGACAAGGTCCCGATCTCCGCCAAAACGGTACACAATGAATACGGATTGATAACTGCAGTCCTCAATAAATATTTACCCTCTCTGGACTGCACAGTGCGCCTTCCTCAGACCGAAACGCATATTAAGGACTTACCCTTGCCTGATGAAATATATAACGCTGTAAAAGGCTCAGAGGTGGAGCTGGCCGTTATGCTTGCCATGTGGTTATCCTTCTCTATGTCTGAGGTGCGCGGGCTTACAAAATCAAAGTCAATCCGGGGAAACTATCTTGTGGTGGAAGAAGTTATTGTGGATGTTGATAACAAACCCGTGGTCAAGCAGAAGGGAAAAACAAAGACTCGAACCCGGATGCACCGCATGCCAGTTTACATCCAGAAGCTGATATCCCGAACGGATCCACAAGAGGATCGCCTTGTCCCTATGACACGGTCGCAGGTATATTTCCGCTTCACACGCTTAATAGAAAAAGCCGGATTAAAGCCGATGACCTATCATGACCTCAGGCACGTTAACGCCTCCGTTATGGCTCTTTTGCAGGTACCGGATAAATATGCACAAGAGCGGGGCGGCTGGAAAACTGATTCCGTTATGAAAAAGGTCTATACACATACTTTCGGGCAGGAACGCCAGAAGGTAGACAATATGATAGATAATTACTTTCAGGAGCAAATAGGAATAACAGACCAGGGCTTACCAGAAGGTTATATTGCCTGGCTGCAGAACGTAGGACAGCAAGACTCACCAGAACTCAGAAAAAAATATACGGATTTCATGAATGAAATATCCGAAACATGCAACACGAAATACAACACGCAATAAAAAAAGCCCTGTAAATACAAGGCTTTTGTACTGAAGCACGGGGGATTCGAACCCCCGACAACCTGATTAAAAGTCAGGTGCTCTACCGACTGAGCTAGTGCTCCTCATCCTATTCTGTTACCTTTCCCCGCGTTATAAAAAATTATACCTCCGGGAAAAAAGAATAAAAAAAAGAATCATAAGAAAAAGATTCCTTTTCTGCAACTGGGCTAGCTGGATTCGAACCAGCGAATGCAGGAGTCAAAGTCCTGTGCCTTACCGCTTGGCGATAGCCCAAGAAGGTGGATAAAGGGATTCGAACCCTTGGCCTCCAGAGCCACAATCTGGCGCGCTAACCAACTGCGCTATACCCACCATATGGATTATGAAAATTATCATAACCACAACGTGCTCGAAGGGATTCGAACCCCCGACCCACGGCTTAGAAGGCCGTTGCTCTATCCAGCTGAGCTACGAACACATATTACGGGAACGCCTGGCAATCATGCGACAGGACTATTCTGACTGATGCTGACAGAAAACTGTCACACGGATAACTACTTATTAAAGCTTGTCCTTACTGTAATTACCTGCTGCATTCAGGCAATCCGCAAAGGATAATCATCCGCAAGCGGGTGATGGGAATCGAACCCACGTATCCAGCTTGGAAGGCTGGTGTTCTACCATTGAACTACACCCGCATATATATAATAAAAATCGTGTGACCAGAGTATGGTAATCGGGGTGACAGGATTCGAACCTGCGGCCTCCTGGTCCCAAACCAGGCGCTCTAGCCAAGCTGAGCCACACCCCGGTTTCTGCTCACCCTTAGCCGTGACGCAGAAGTTATTATATAACACCCGCAAACATATGTCAACGGATTTTTTGAATTTTCTTTCCAATTTTTTTACAAAAAATTCAAATGATAATGTACCTGGCCATCCCTGTCCAGATCCATGATTATATAAGAAGGCTTTCGTCCTTCCTGGCGCGGGAAAGAAAGGCTTCCCGGGTTAATAGCGGTAATATCCTTGTCCACGTCAATGACAGGCTTATGAGTATGTCCATACATCACAATATCGACCCCTCTGGCCCTTGCCTCCTCCTTCAGTATGGAATTTCCCATGGACACATAATAGTTATGGCCATGTGTGAGCCATACCCTGTAGTTTCCCACATTAAATTCCCTTTCCCTCGGAAGATCCGTAAAGAAATCATTGTTTCCCGCAACGATTTCCACCGGACAGTCCACACCGGCCATATAAAGCTCCTCGCTCCCCTCAGTATCTCCGCAGTGAATCAGCATGTCAATGGGTTTTATGCGTTCTATCAAAGCAAGGAATCTGTCATCTCTGCGATGGGTATCGCTGATTATCAATACCTTCATCCTCTGTTCCCTCTTTTCTCATGTAAATCCTGAAACTGTCTACAGGATTCCGTCAAGGCGCTCCTTCATCATGCGCAGCGCATTCCCTCTGTGACTAATTCTATTCTTCGTTTCGCTGTCCAGCTCTGCTGTGGAACAGCCATATTCATCCACATAAAATATAGGATCATAGCCAAAACCATTCGAGCCCTTTTCTTCCCAGCCGATATATCCCTCAATGGTGCCTCTGACCACCAGTTCCTGCCGTTCCTCTCCCGGTATTACCGCAGCGATTGCACAGACGAACCTCGCCGTACGTTCTTCTTTGGGGACACCATCAAGACGGCTTATCAAATTTGCATTCTTTATGCGGTAGGAAGTATCCTCCCCCATGTATCTGGCGGAATAAATCCCCGGCTCCCCGCCCAGATAATCAATCTCCAGGCCGGAATCATCTGCAAGGACTATATCTCCTTCACAGGCGCTTTCTGCCACAGCTCTGGCCTTAATCAGCGCGTTTTCCTCAAAAGTGCTTCCATCCTCCACGATATCCACATCTATTCCCGCTTCCTTCATGGACAGCACCTGCAGATCCGGATTATCAAGAATCATGCGTATTTCCCGCATCTTCCCTTCGTTGCCTGTAGCAAAAATAACTCTCCTGCTCATTTATCCTGTGCTCCATCTTTCCTGTTTTATCTGTCCTGCTTCTGCCGCTTAGGCGGTTTAGGACCCAAATACTGATAAAAATAGGTCTTCATCATACCATTATATATTTTTCTGTTCTTATCTGCTTTTCTCCCGATGTCACGTTCCGCATTCTCATACGCCGTAATCAGATACATGGACCAGGAATCCAGGCCGGCAAACCGTTCCCCGATCTCCCTGTACAAAGCGGGCAGCGCCTCTTTTTCCTCAAGCCGCTCTCCGTAAGGAGGATTGGTAATAAGAAATCCATATTTTTTAGGATGCCTCAGTTCAGACAAAGGACGCCTCTGGAAATGAATCAGCTTTTCCACTCCCGCAAGACGCGCATTTTCCCGTGAAACAGCAACCATTTTTTCATCAATGTCATATCCCTGAATGTCTGTATCCACATTCAGATCCACCATTTCACCTGCTTCATCCACAGCATCATACCAGTTTCTCCTGCCCACTACTTCCGTCCAGGATTCCGCCGTAAAGCTCCGATTCATGCCCGGAGCCATATTAGCCGCCATCATAGCCGCTTCTATAGGAAAAGTTCCGCTTCCGCAGAAGGGATCCACCAGTACCCGGTCACCTCTCCACGGAGTGAGCATAATCAGGGATGCCGCCAGATTTTCAGCGATAGGAGCCTTTGCCGTCAGCTTACGGTAGCCTCTCTTATGAAGGGATTCCCCTGTGGTATCCAGCCCCACCGTCACCTCATCCTTCATCAGGAACACCCTGACAGGAAAAGACGCGCCGTTTTCCTCAAACCAGCCCACACGATAAATCCCCTTCAGACGCTCAACCATCGCCTTTTTCATAACAGACTGGATATCCGAAGGACTGAACAGCTTACTCTTCACACTGGCCGCCTTGGCAACCCAGAACTTCCCGTCCGCCGGAATAAAGTCCTCCCACGCAAGACTCCTCGTCCCCTGGAAAAGCTCTTCAAAGGTTTCCGCATGGAAACTCCCCACTTTAATAAGGATACGCTCCGCGCTCCGCAGGAACACATTCGCCCTGCTCACCGCTTCCTCATCCCCGAAAAAAGTAATCCGCCCGTCCTCCACCTGAATCACATCATAACCCAGGTCAATAATCTCTTTTTTTAATACTGCCTCCAGCCCAAAATGGCACGGAGCAATCAACTCAAATTTTCTCATAAATATATATTACGTTTATTTCTTTTCCCCGTCAATGAAATTTTGATTCTTTCCCCGGATAGTCCGCCATCCCCTCCCTCCTCCGGTTCCGCATCTGCCGCCGCGAATGGCCTTCCCTCTCCGCCCGGCGGTTTTTCTTCCCTGCCGGGGCGGCAGTGGATGTGTTTTCTGACCCATTGGAAAAAACGGTGATGTTTCTTAATGT